>PVMK01159192.1_pt1 | contig 73924 bp, 78 predicted proteins | sample 1853481 | NCBI WGS metagenome assembly PVMK01 (sample SAMN08533507, study PRJNA380276) | Marine sediment metagenome, whole genome shotgun sequencing project.
CAAGACGTAGATCACGGTGAATATCTTCGATGCATCTATGCTCATTCGAATGATCGAAGCGGTCGGCTATCTGGGTTCTGCGTTGGTCATAACGTCATTGCTCATGACGCGTATCCTCCGATTGCGTGTCATCAGCCTTATGGGTTCTACAGCCTTCCTTGTCTATGGTCTGCTGATCGGCTCAGTTCCCATCGTTATCACGAATGTGGTGATCATGGGCATCAACACCACGTTCTTGTGGCGGGCAACTCGGGTCACGGAGCGGTTCTCCCTGCTTGAGATACGACCTGACTCCCTGTATCTCGAAGAGTTCCTGCAATTCCATCATGAGGACATACTGGCTCACGAACCTGACTGGAACGGCAAGATTGCCGACTCGAATCTCACCGCCCTGGTGCTTAGAGACATGCAGCCGGCGATGGCGATAGTAGGAAAGGTCGGAAAGGGTGCGATGGAGCTAAGGCTGGACTACGCGATCCCGCGCTTCCGAGACTATCGGATGGGTCGGTTCCTGTACGACTCCAACGCGGAGTTCTTCCTCGACAAGAAGATCACCACGATCTGGGCGTCTGGTCAGACCGAGTCCCACGCCAAGTACCTGAAAAGGATGGGTTTCGCCGAAACTGAGCCGGGACGCTATGAACGTTCCCTGATCCAACAGAATACGGCGGGCTAACGCGGCCTCATCCACCGACTCGTAACCGACAATTCGCCCGGCGCCCAATGGGCCCATATGCGCCGTTATGGTGCCTGATCGATCGCAGGGTGGAACCTTTGATGATCGGGATGAAGGTGGTAGCGTCAGACCCGCTCTCTACAACGGAGGAAGACGCGATGGGTGATTTTCTAAAAGGTCTGCTAGTTGCCGCCGTAGCGTTTGCATTGTTCACGCTTCCCGCTACTTGGCTGCTGATGCTGTTCTTCGGCAACCTTGGCATGGAATTGTCGTACATGGCAACGCTTCCGCTTGGAACCCTCGTCTCCGTTTTGCTTGGTGGCGTGACCAGCCGAGCCTGGTAGCTTCGGGCGGTCTAACTCAAAGACCCTCTCGGTCCCGGTGTCGGTCTTGCTCCCATTGAGTTGGACCCAGCCCACGAAGCCGTTTTAGCCGTCGAGGCTGAAGTCAACTGATGCACGACAAACGGGGAATCCCGCAGCACCCGAGTCGTGTCCCACAGACGTCGGACCAGCGACTTCTTCGACAGAAACTATGACCTGACCGGAACCGCCCCTTGCTCTGAATGGAATCACCAAGCTTCCGGTCACCATAGGCGATTGTACCCCTGTCCATATCCGGCTGTGTGTGCCGTTATGGGCGGGGATCGGACTGCTATTGCGCACCGATGTCGATGGAGGAGTATGGTCCTCCCCACTGTCGAAGGAGGCACCGTGGCCGTGGATCAAGCGGAGTTGAAGCAAGCGATCGAGCTTGGCGAGGAGGATTTTTTCCGTATCTGGCAGAACGGGCCTGAGGTCACGCGGTGGGATACGCTCCCTGTCCAAGTTGGAGACGCTGCACCCGGCTTTGCGTTACCCGATCAGACAGGAACGACTGTGAGCCTCGATGGCGTGCTCGCTTCTGGACCTGCCGTTCTGCTGTTCTGGCGTCACTTTGCGTGTGGCTGCGGGGTCGAGCGAGCGGAACGGTTACGGGATGAGCTTGCCAGCTACCGAGCGACCGGTGCAACCGTCCTCATTATCGGTCAGGGGCTCCCGGTTCAAGCCGCAGCGTTTGGCGAGGAGCATGATCTTGATCTTCCGATCCTTACCGATCAGGACAGATCGACCTATCGGGCGTACGGCCTCCTTGATGCCTCTCTTCCTCAGGTGGTGTTCGACGCTCCCCAGTGGCTGTGGTCCTATTCCGAGGAGACAGCAAAACGCTTCATCGAGGACCGACGGATTGCGGGGCGCAGACTCGTTAACAACCCGTGGCTACTACCTGGAGAGTTCGTCATCGGCCATGACGGGACACTCAAGCACACCCACCGCTATCAGCACTGCGAAGATTTCCCTGACCCACGCATCCTGATCACCGCCGTCACAGGGCAAGCCATCTAGACGGCTCCAATCCTCGACCATCGACTGCCCATGTGTGAGGATATGCACTGCTTGGTCGTGGGCGATTCCGAGCGCTCGGTACGCTTCCATGGCACACGATTGAAGGAACTGGGGTCGGCTACATGAGCACAGCGGAATCGGCGGACTCGGCACAGGTGTCACGTGGGTCCATGTGCCGTATTGCGGTATACGGCACGCTTGCGCCGGGCCACCCCAACCATCATCAGCTTAACGATCTATCGGGGCGCTGGATCGAGGGAACGGTCCGTGGTCAGCTGTTTGAAGAGGGTTGGGGTGCCGAACTCGGGTATCCGGGCATCGTCCTCGATCCTGACGGATCCACCGTCGGCGTTCAACTCTTCGAATCGGCGGATCTTCCGAATCACTGGATCAGACTGGACGAGTTCGAGGGATCGGGCTACCGACGCACGGTCACGATGGTGAGCACCGCCAAGGGCGATCTTCAGGCATCCATCTACGTACTCGCTCTCCCCTGAACCTCACCCCTCAACGTCACATGCAGCGCCGAAGTGCCGGTCCAGTCCAGGCAAATGATCGGCGATACGTTCGGCTCGGCAGGGGGCGCATAGGCGCCGTTATGGGCGGGGAGACATCAGCGAGTCGGAGGATTGGTCCCATTGCAGTTGATGGATTAGGTGTACTCCGTCGATTCCCTTGAGCTCGGCGGGAAATGGATCACCAAACACGAACTCGGTGGCGTTGACGATGCCTGCGGTTGTGGATGAAACCAGTATCTGCCCTCCGTCGGCTGCTGCTGCGACCGCGCGGCTTTGTTGACGGTCAGACCGATGTAGTCGTTGTCGTTCTGGATGACGTCTCCCGTGTGGACTCCGACCCGTAATCTGAGGACGTAGTCATCGGACAAAGCGACCGCTCGTTGGATGCTCACTCCTGCTGACAATGCTGCTGTCCCGGATGTGAAGGCATGCATTCCTCCATCTCCAAGGGTCTTGACCACTACGCCACCTTCCTGTTCGACGATCTCCCTGACGGTTCGAAAGTGGTTCTCTATGAGGTCCGACCACGCCCTGTCGCCTAACTCTTGGGAAAGCGCTGTCGAACCGACAACGTCAGTGAAGATGATCGTTGCTGTTCCCCGTTCGTTCTTGGCTGCGGTCAGTGAGTCAGGGTCACTGCCGATCGAGCTGAGCAAGTCCGATAGCGTTCGTGTGAGGGCAACGCCGAGAGCTTCATCGTTTGCTACCGGAATTGAGAAGTGGAACTGGGCGACCTTCCACACGGATTCTTCGAGAACGAGAACCGTCGTGATGCGAACGTTGAACATCCGTCCTGAGGCAAGGGTGCACCCCAGTTCGACCGCTGCCCACCCCGTTTCACCGTTTTCGAGTGCCTCGATTCGTAGAATCGTGCTCTCGGTTCCTTCCAAGAACTCGACCGGCTGTCCAACCTATATGTCGACGACATCCTTGTGTCCTTGAGCCTACTCCTGCTGGTCGCTCCCAATGATCCGTACGTCATCAGACTGTGAGTGCAGATTCCGCATCGTCTCTGCGTCGCCTGCAACTCTTGCGGCAAGAAACCTGCGGACGACGGCCTCGATTTCACTCGATCGGTTCATAAGGTCCCTCCACGGTGCCACAACCTATCAGAGCCCTTCCCCCTTCGCCGACATTCGGCGTTACGCGCAGCCAACCCGGTCACGCATAACCGGCTGGGTGTGCCTCGCAGGGGCGCATAGGTGCCGTTATGGGTGGCTTAGTTGGCGGCGTACAGATCGACTTGGTTCCCGTCCGGGTCCTTCACGGAGGCATATCGCTGTCCCCAGAAGGCATCCCACGGCTCTCGCACGGATTCGACACCCAGTGCGACCAGCTGCTGATAGGTGCCGTCAACCTCGGCTGGGGACTCGCACTCAACCGCAAGCCCTACGACCTCGTTCCTGGTCGGAGGTACGAAGTCGTCATCGAACTGTCTCATCACGTCGTGACTGTCAAGCATCAGCCGGAACCCGGCGGCAAGGGTCGCTTCGTAGTGGCCCTCCTCGGGGTTGAACTCAGACAGTTCGACTCCGAGCCTGCGGTAGAACGTGAGGGACTGTTGGATATCGGCGCAGACAATGCCGATGGCGTTGAGCTTCATGACAGGATCTTCTCCTAGTCCGGAGCGGCCATCATACTCTCGCCCATTTCCTGCAATGCGTTCGCATCGCAGGGGGCGCATAGGTGAGGATATGTGCGGGCGGAACCCGCTGGGGATTCTCGTCGATCGCTACGGGTGTACCAGACGCGCTCGGCGGTGATCGTGCTCAGTGACCGAACGTGTTGTCGAAGGACTCGTTGGTGTGCTGCGCCTTCTTTGCCTTCTTGGCAAGACGCTTCTCCTTGAGGCTCTTCTCAGCGACCTTCTTTGAACTCTTGCCACCCTTGTCCTTGTTCGCCATCGGAATCCTCCAAACTGGCGACCGAAGTGGTAACCGTGAGACCAGTGTCTCACGCCACTGCAAACCGCAGTCAAACCGGTCTCTGACAACGTCGCCCATATGCCGTTATGGGCGACTACTCGACAGAAGTGTGCACAGCCCCGACGGCCCCAAGAAAAGCCTCTGAAGGCAAGTTGCCCTCCGTGATGTAGAAAACGATCTTCTCATAGCCGTCTTGAGCGAGGGCAACCACAGAAGCGGTCGTCACGAGTCGACCCAGTCCGAGGTTCTTGTAATCGGGGGCTGTCATCACATACCCGATGAACGGCACCCCCTCGGAGAGGGAGACCAGAACTGCTGAGACGACAACACCCTCGGACTCCACTCAATTACGAGCGGTCGAGTAGTGGATGACCATTCCCGAGGTGTGAGCGGAGCTCACTGACAGCATCGTCAAGATCCTCACCTTCGTAGTCGATGGTGTCGATGTGGGCGTCCAACATGAGTCTCGCCAAACCACGTAGGTCGCCAGAAGTGATTGATCGCACGGCGTGACCATCCGACGCCACACTTCGAACCGGACGTGTCAGGTCGAGCTCCTATCTCAGCTTTCGCCCCATGGCCACAGCCCACCTATTCCGTACGTGCGCATACCGTCGGCCGTCTACCGTATTGTCATGACCACTCTCATCACCATTCAGCCGCCCGATGGCGAACCCTACGACCTCGCCATCGATGGCACCGTGTTCGTCGATCCGGACGACCGCGTAACGGAGCGGATTAACACTGCGCACCTCTGGGCGCTTCCTGGCCTGGCGGACGCCCATGCACATCTCACCATGACGGCGCTCGACGACATTGCGGGTACCTCAGAGGAGACGATGAAAGCCAACATCCCCATCACGGCATGGGCACATGTTGAGCGAGGGCATTCTCGTCATCCTTGACAAGGGTGGCAACACCGATGCAACCCTCCTGTCGCTCGACCACGACGCAGACCTGCGCCCCTACATCGAGGTTGCTGGCGCGATGATCCACCCAGACGATGGATATATGAAGGGATACGGCGTTGAAGTCGAACCAGACGATCTCGTTGAACACGTTCGATCCACAGCCGCGACGCGGGGCGGCTGGGTCAAGATCGTCGCTGACTGGCCCCGCAGAGGCACCGGACCGGTGAACAACTATCCACTCGATGCGCTCACGGAGGCGGTTGCGGTTGCACACGAAGCCGGGGCAAGGGTCGCGGTTCACACGATGGCCCATGCAGCGTCCGATGCCGTCGCTGCTGGAGTCGACTCCATTGAGCACGGACCTTTCCTCACCGAGGAGGACCTCAGACTGCTCGCAGCACGAGGCGGTGCGTGGGTACCAACCGTTGGGAACCAGAAGCATTGGGTGGATGCCCTCGGCCCGGAGTCCTCAGGTGGGAAGCTTTTTGCCACCGGCCTCGAACAGATGGCGAGCAACCTTCCTCTTGCGGAGGAAATTGGCCTCACGGTGCTTGCAGGAAGTGACCTCGCGATACCCCACGGCCAGATCGCGACCGAGGCACGACTGCTTCGGGACCATGGTCTCTCGGACAGGGCCGCAACCATCGCTACCTCTACAGCTGCATTCGACTATGTCGGAAGGACGGAACGGCTCAGGCCAGGGAGTACTGCCGACGCGGTGTTCTTCGCAGGAAACCCGTATGACGACGTCACCACGCTGGATCGGCCGAAACTGATCATCCACAGGGGCAGAGTGATTGACTAGTCACTGTGAGGAAATTGGGACTAGGCAGACGTCCCAAATTGGTATACGATGCCCAAGATCCATGAAAGACGCACGCCGCTTCTAGTCGCCCAAGGCACAGAAACGGTAACGGGAACCAACAAGCTTCCGGAAGCGTCTCATAGATAGCCAAAAGCCAAAATGGCCCTCCTCTGGCAGCACCCGTGAGACAATCACACTGCTGCACAAGGAACCAGGACTATGTGAAGGAATTCACAATATATGACAGCAAGAACCGCAATCTCACCCACAGAAGTAGGCGACAGTCTCACCACGTATCTTGGTGATATCGCCAACCATGAACTACTGACCGCGGACGACGAGGTCGATCTCGCGCAGGCGATCGAGGTCGGCCGTGAGGCCGAGGAAAAGCTCGAGGCCGGCGGCGTCAGGGGCGCCGAGAAGGTCAGGCTTCAGCGCACCGCTCGCAAGGGCAAGGAAGCAAAGGACCGTTTCGCCCAGGCGAACCTTCGTCTCGTTGTCTCCCAGGCCAAGCGATACCGCAGCCAGTACGGCATCGAGTTCGTCGACCTCATCCAGGAGGGCAACCTCGGCCTAATCCGCGCGGTCGAAAAGTTCGACTGGCGCAAGGGTTTCAAGTTCTCGACATACGCCACATGGTGGATCCGTCAGGCGATGCAGCGCGCAGTTGCAGAAAAGTCTCGCACAGTTCGCCTCCCGAACTCGCTGCACGACACGCTCCTCACCCTCAATGGGACGAGGAACCGGCTCCTCTCGGAGCTCGGTCGTGAGCCAAGCTCGCAGGAGCTCTCCGATGAGTCGGGGCTGAAGCTTGATCAGGTACTCGAAGCGCAGCTTGTTGCTGACTCTGTATCTCTCGAGGCTCCTGTCGGCGAGGACGGCGCGGTGCTCGGCGACTTCGTTGCACATGACGATGAGGACGATCCCGTAGCTGAGTCAGAGCGTGTCTCGACCATTGACGCACTGCGAGAGGCGATCGATCGACTTCCCCAGCGTGAGGCCTACATCCTCTCGAAGCGAGTTGGCTTCGAGGACGGGCTTCCACGCACACATGAGGAGATCGGCAAGCATCTCGAACTCGGCCCAACGAGGGTCCGTTCGCTCGAGAAGCAGGCTCTCTCCCGCCTCCGTCACCCCGCCTTCGGCCTCCGCCAGGAAGCTGACTTCTAAGCAACCAAGACAACCCAGGGTTCGCGAGCCGCTCTGGGCCGCAGGCGACCCACAGAAGACGAGAACCGTCCCTTCGGGGGCGGTTCTCTTGTTGTGGCGTCCCCATTACAATCTTGAGCGCTTACTCAAGAATTGAGGCCAAAGATGTCACCGAAGAAGCAGAAGAGGCGCGTCGCGATCGTCGACGGGCTTCGCACACCCTTTGCAAAGTCAGGGACCGTGCTCCGAAGTACGTCAACTCTCGACCTCGCGAGCGCCGTCGTGGCCGAACTTGTCGCCCGCACGGGGATCGATGCGGCAACCGTTGACCAGATCGTCTACGGAACGGTCGTTGCGGACATCGCTGCCCCCAATATCGCTCGCGAGATCGTGCTAGCGGGCCCCTTCCCCCAGACCGTCGATGCGTTCTCCGTATCACGGGCTTGTGCCACCTCAACCCAGTCGTTTGTGAGTGGCGCCCAGTCAATCCTCCTCGGAGACGCAGACATCGTCATTGCGGGGGGAGCCGACTCTTTGTCGAGACCACCCATCACGTACTCGGACCGCTTCGTCGAGATTCTCATGGAGGCCAACGCCGCCAAGGACATGCCTTCCAAGGTAAAAGCGTTTTCGAAGGTGCGCCCGAAGGACCTGGCGCCGAACCCTCCAGCGATTGCTGAACGGTCCACTGGGAAGACCATGGGCCACAGCGCCGAGGACATGGCCAAGGAGAACGGAATCACCCGCGAAGCCCAAGATGAGTTCGCAGTTCGCTCTCATGCGAAGGCGATCGAGGCATGGGAGGCAGGCATCTTCGATCAGGAGGTGATGCCGTTCCCGTTGGCACCGAAGTACACCGAGACGGTCGAGCAGGACAACATCCCGCGCACGGACTCCACGACCGAGAAGCTCGCAGGGCTGAGGCCCGTCTTCGACAAGAAGTATGGCTCCGTAACCGCAGCGAACGCCTCCCCGCTCACAGATGGCGCCTCTGCTCTGATGCTCATGGACGAATCCGTTGCGGATGTCCTTGGCTACGAGCCGAAGGCCTTTCTGAAGTCGTACGCCTTTGCGGCCATCGACCCCAACTGGCAACTTCTCATGGGACCCGCATTCGCTGCGCCGCTCGCTCTCGACAAGGCCGGCATGGCGCTCGGCGACATCGATGTCATCGATATGCATGAGGCATTCGCCGCCCAGGTCCTTTCGAATATTCAGGCCTTCGAATCCGATGCCTTCGCTGAGAAATATCTTGGAAGGGACAAGGCAATCGGTGAGATCGACATGGACAATTTCAACCTCTATGGCGGATCGATCTCCATCGGCCATCCCTTTGCTGCAACAGGTGCCCGCCAGATCATGACGATGGCCAATGAACTCGAGCGACGGGGCGGCGGGACCGCACTCGTCACGCAATGCGCAGCAGGCGGCCTCGGTGCAGCCGTCATCCTGGAGAGGTAGCCAATGACGTACGAGAACTTCCACTTCGAACTGAACAACGATGGTGTTGCGACTGTCCTGATCGATCGCGCCAACGAACCCATCAACACGCTTGGTGTTGCTCTTCTCACCGAGCTCGTCGATGTTGTTGATCGACTGGAGCAGGCCGACGTCAAGGCCGTCGTCTTCGGATCGTCCAAAAGAGATTTTCTTGCCGGCGCGGATATCCGGATGTTCGACGACATGTCATCACCGGAGGACGCTGTTGAAGCACTGACGGCTCTACACGGCATTTTCAACCGGATCGAAGCACTTCATACCGAACTTGGTAAGCCCGTCATCGCTGCGATCCACGGGGCGTGCCTCGGAGGAGGCCTCGAGTTCGCACTGACGTGTTCGTCTCGAATCTGCTCCACGAGCCAGAAGACAAGACTCGGGCAGCCAGAGGTTCAACTCGGACTCATCCCCGGAGGCGGTGGCACACAGCGGCTGCCTGAACTCATCGGTCTTGCTGCTGGCCTTGAGATGGTCATGGGCGGCAAACCTGTGAGGGCGTACAAGGCGAAGAAGCTTGGACTTGTTGATGAGACGGTACCCGCAGCGTTGCTCCTTCAGATTGCGCAACAGCGCGCCATGGACCTGATGGAAGCGACCTCGGACGAGCAGCGCGCAACTCTCGATATGTCCTCTGACGGCCTTCAGAAGTTCGCCATCGAGAAGAACCCCGCGGGCCGCAAGTTGTTGTGGAAGAAGGCGTACGACACGATGATCGCCCAAACAAAAGGTCACTATCCAGCCCCCAAGAGGTCATTCGAGGCGGTCAGGATCGGAGTGGAGCAGGGCAGAGCCGCTGGAATGGCGGCTGAGATCCGATTCTTCGCAGAACTCGTCATGACGCCTGAATCTGCGGCACTCCGGTCGCTCTTCTTCGCTACAACCGCCCTCAAGAGCGACACAGGAATCGATTCCGATGCACAACCGATCGACGTCTCAAACGTCGCGGTACTCGGTGGTGGCCTGATGGGAGGGGGCATCGCTGCCGTGACGACACTCAAGGCGCAGAAGAGCGTCCGTATCAAGGAGATCGATGTAGCCGGCGTAGGACGCGGCCTCGCCTACGTTGACAAGATCGTGCGCAAGCAGGCGAAGCGGCGTCGTATGTCGCCCTTTGAGGTCGATCAGATACTCAACCGGGTAACCGGTTCCTCCACATGGATCGGGTTCGGCAACACAGACGTGGTCATCGAGGCGGTGTTCGAGGACCTAGACCTCAAGAAGAGCATCGTTGAGGCGGTCGAGGGCGCGACGCGAGAGGACACGATCTTCGCGTCGAACACGTCAACACTTCCCATAACGCTGATCGCAGAGGCTTCCGATCATCCTGAACAGGTGGTCGGCATGCACTACTTCTCCCCTGTGGAGAAGATGCCTCTGCTTGAGATCATCACAACCGACAAGACCGCGGACTGGGTCACTGCAACTGCCGTTCAACTTGGCAAGGACCAGGGCAAGACGGTGATTGTCGTCAACGACGGCACGGGCTTCTACACATCACGGATCCTCGGCCCCTACTCCAACGAAGCAGCATTCCTGCTTGAGGAGGGAGCATCCGTCCAAGCGATCGACATGGCCATGGAGGATTGGGGGTTCGCAGTAGGGCCGCTACTCCTCGCCGATGAGGTTGGGATCGATGTGGGTGCCCATGTCGCGATCATCATGCAGGACGCCTTCGGAGACCGGATGAAGGGCCCGGACATGATGAAGGGACTGATCGAAAACGACCGCAAGGGCCGAAAGAACGGGCGCGGCTTCTACATCTACGACGACGGCAAACGTGCCGGCGTTGACCCGACGGTGTATGACGCTCTCGGCGTAGGTCCCCGCGTTCCTGTCTCGAAGAAGGACGTGACTGAGCGCTGACGCTCGCGTTCATCAACGAAGCAGCTCTCTGCCTCCAGGAAGGCATCTTGCGATCTGCACGAGACGGCGACGTCGGAGCTGTATCGGCCTCGGCTATCCGCCATTCAGGGGTGGGCCATTCTTCACTGTGGACCAGATGGGCGCAGACGTCGTCGTGGCCGAACTTGAGGCCCTCGAGGCCCGCTTCGGCGAGCGCTTTGCTCCGGCTCAGGTCCTGAGGGACCATGCCGAGAGCGGAGAGAAGTTTCGCAGCTAGTAACGAGTTCACGGACGGCGGAACCGCATCACGAAACATGGCGCGCTCGGCGTCAGTCAGCCGGCGATAGTCCGTCTAGAAGGTCTACACGCCGGGCCAAGAGCTACCGGGGTCGCCTAGACGGAGAGCAGGTCGGTGAGCGACGATCCCGACACATGCACTCTTGTGCATATATCGAGGGAGACTCCGGGCGCTGCTCAGACCGCGGGTATCGTGAGTTGCTCAGCCATGACGGCGAGCAAGAGATCGAGAGCTTCGTTGATTTTTGGCGAGGTCACCTTGTAGTACACGCGCTGGCCTTCTCGGCGGCTGGTGACAAGGCCCTTACTTTTCAGAATCGCAAGATGCTGTGATGCATTCGCCTGCTGGATTCGTGTTACCTCACATAGCTCCGTGACCGATCGCTCCCCGTCGCGTAACGCGTTGATGAGGATGAGGCGCTTCGGGTCGGCGAACCCCTTGCACACGCTTGCGTGGAGCTGGTAGAGCTCTTCTCTGATCTCTGACATGACCCTCACTATGGCACGGGATGTGGCGTCGGCACAAGCCAATCTTCAGAACCGTTTGCATCGCGCGCTCGTAAAAAGCATAATGCCATCGAGATATGCACATAGACGCATGTATCTGGGAGGCCGCAGTTCGGTTCGTCCGAGGCAGCCTCCCACTCAACGAGGAGGTTGCATGGACGAAATCACCGCCGACCAACTGCTCGACTGCTCGGGACTTCTCTGCCCGATGCCAGTGGTCAAGACCTCAAAGGCAATCAAGACCCTCGAAGTGGGTCAGGTACTCGAGATGGTTGCGACCGATCCCGGCGCACCTCCCGACATGGAAGCTTGGGCACGCCAAACCGGCAATCCGCTCCTGAAACAGACCGCAGGAGATGGTGAATACCGATTCTGGTTCCGCAGGGCTTAGGGAAGGACTACCCAATGACTGATGTAGGCGAAACAACATTCACAGCACCAACAGCCGACGCACCGATGGAGCAAACAACCGGTAAGAAGCGAAAGAGGATGGCGCTTGTGGCCTCCAAGGGAGGTCTCGACGAGGTCTACCCGATACTGATCATGGCCTCGACAGCCGCTGCACTCGAATGGGAGGTCGGAATCTTCTGCACCTTCTATGGACTCGACATGGTCAACACAAAGCGTATGAACAGCCTCAAGGTGTCTCCCCTGGGCAACGCGGCCGCACCGCCACCCCCTCAAGGGCAAGGAGATGGGCGTACCAAACATCATCTCGATGATGCCTGGCATGACCACAGTGGCGACCAAGATGATGAAGGGATGGATGGAGGACTCAGGGATCCCACCATTCGACGAGATGATGGAGATCTGCCTCGATGGCGGGGTCGAATTCTATGCGTGTGCCACAACGATGGGCGTGATGAACGTCAATCAAGAGGACATCATGGAACAGGCTTCGTGCCTCGGGGCCGCCGCGTTCCTTGATTTCGCTGCTGACGCAGACCTGGCCCTGTTCATCTAGGGCATTGAGCGGAGAGACCGAAACACTGAAGAGGGGAGAGCGCTGAGTGGCAGAGGACCCAACAATTGTCTATGTACAGACCCATGGCACCGACGAGATGCCGAAAGCGGCGACTCCCTTCTATCTCGCAACGGCAGCCGCGGCCATGGACATGGAGGTTTCGATCTACTTCACGATGCTCGGGCCATCGCTGCTTCGCAAGGACAGCAGGGACTTGACGGTCAAGGCAGGCGGCGCAGCACTTTCGACGTTCATCGACCAGGCGAAAGACATTGGTGTGAGGCTCCTCGTGTGCCAACCGTCGCTCGATCTCAATGATCTCGAAATGGACGACCTCATCGACGGAGTCGAGATGATCGGTGGAGCTGCGTTCAACGACATGGCCGCTGAAGCCGACGCGGTGATCAGTTTCTGATGACGACCACTGCCCCAACGACGACCTTCACGGCCGATCCGGGAGCAACGCTGTCGCCCGACAGCTACACCGACGTGAGCTATGAGGACAAGCTCAGCCTCTGGGAGGAGGTGAAGGCGGACGATCGATTCCCCGACTACATGTATGGCTGCTACGAGTGCGGAATCTGTGTAGCAGCCTGCCCGTCAGCGAGGTTCTACGACTTTTCTCCACGCAAGATCGCCCAAGCCGCAGCCCGTGAGGACGTTGAACTCATCTTCGAGCAGATGAACGACGACATCTGGAACTGCTCACAGTGTTTCTCATGCAACCGGTGTCCGCGACAGAACTCCCCGGGCGGGCTCATCACATTGCTGCGAGAAGTCGCGGTAAAGAACGGGCTCGGAACCGCAAAGGAAGCGCTCGAGGGCTACGGCCGAGTCGTGTACAAGATCATGACGACAGGAACGCAGATCTCGCCTGACATGCTCCAGCCTGACGCATTCCCCGACTGGGGACCTGATGTCGAGAAGACATCGGACAACCTTGAGCTCTGGAGAAGAGCCCTGCCGCCAGAGACACTTCACACCACCGAGATGAGTTGGCAGGTGTCAGATGAGACGCTCATCGAGCTGTATCTCATCTGGCTGCACTCAGACGTAATGGACATGATCGAAGAAGCAGACGAGGGACTCCACATGATCATCCTCGATGTCATGGAAGAGACCCTTGAAGACGCCGGATACGAGGTCTAGGAGCCCCAACATGACCACAGAAGCAACCTTCATCCCGCTGGGCGAGATCCGCAAACCGCCGCCACCGGATCCGGCGAACGCGCCGACCGAGGACATCAGGGAGAAACTCTTCGAACTCGAGGACGCAGGTGAGCTGATCGTCCAACGCGTTCCGGAGCCCTACGTCGAAGTGATGACCAAATACGGTCGCATGAAGAAGATCCCCCTCGAGAAGACCTGGCACCACAAGTCCTGCGGACAGTGCGGCCACATCCCCGGCTACTCGACTTCCATCTTCTGGTTGAACCGCCAATTCGGCATGAGCTATGACGACCCGACCGACCAGACATCGTGCACCGCTTGGAACTACTACGCATCTGCAACATCCAATGCCGTTGCACAGGCAGCCGTCGCGTCGAGGAACTTCGCAGCGGCCTACGCAACCGGGTTCTACCCGATGATCCACTGCGGCACCTCCTATGGCCATTACAAGGAGACCAGGGCGGAGCTCGTCCACCATCCCGAGCTCCGGCGCAAGGTCCGCGGCATCATGGAGAAGCTGAACAAGCCACTGATCGTTCCCGAGGAGATCGTCCACTACTCGGAGTGGATCCACGTCATGCGGGACCAGATCGCGGAGCGCCAGACAAGAGACTTCTCGAGTATCACAGCCTCGATCCACCCCGCCTGCCACTACTACAAGCTGGTCACGGAGGACGCAATCTATGACCCAGATATCTACGGCGGTCAGCGGACCGCCACGGTGACCGGTCTCGTCGAAGCTGTCGGGTCCACCGTTGGCGACTACTCGACCTTCTTCGACTGCTGCGGCTTCGGATTCAGGCACATCCTCGTACAGCGAGACTTCAGCCGATCCTTCGCCACTCAGCGCAAGATCGAAATCATGAAGGAGGAAGCCAACCCCGACGTTGTGATCACCCACGACACTGGCTGTGTCACGACACTCGACAAGAGCCAGTTCGCGGCCAAGGCCCACCAACGGAACGTTGGAGTCCCTGTGCTGTCAGATGCCCAGTACGCGGCGCTCGCAATGGGCGCGCACCCGTATCGAATCGCTCAGCTGCACTGGCACGCAACCGACTACACGGCACTTCTGGAGAAGATGGGTATCGATTGGGAAGCGGCGTGGGCTGAGTTCGAAGGTGACCTGAAACGCCTTGAGAGTGGTGAGATCGAGTACCTGAGCTGGGAGGACGCAGATGCATAGTGATCGTGTAGTTGTTGTGGGCGCCGGCCCCGCGGGGCTGGAAGCCGCAAGACTCGCGGCAGAACTTGGCAGCCCCGTGACGTTGATAGAGAAGAAGGACGTTGCGGGCGGTATGCCAATCCACGCTGACTACGCGGCGTTGACCCACCATTTTCGACCCGCGTCCGAAGCAATGGCGGAGATGATCGATGCGGTCACGTCGAATGACCTCGTCGATATCCGCACAGGCACCGAGATCACGGCCGTGGAAGGATCCGCTGGCGAGTTCTCCCTCACATTGACGTCTGGCGGTTCGACAGAGGATCTGGACGCCGGAGCGGTCATCGTCGCGACCGGCTTCCAGCACTTCGACCCGGGGCGTGAAACGCAGCAGTACCAGTACTACGAGTACGAGGACGTCATCACGATCGCAGACGCGGAGAAGATGCTCAAGAATGGCAGCTTTGTCACGCCATCGACGGGCAAGCCACCCGAGCGGGTCGCGTTCGTGCAGTGCGTCGGGTCAAGAGACCGCCAGATTGGGAATGAGTACTGCTCGAAGGTGTGCTGTGGAATATCATCGAAACAGGCGATCGAGATCCGTGAGATGGTCCCTGATGCACGGGTGTTCATCTTCTACATCGATATGCGTATGTACGGATACTGGGAGAACGAGATCTACTGGCCTGCCCAGGAAGAGCACAAAGTCAACTATGTAAAGGGGATCATCACAGAGGTCCTTGCCAAGAACGGCCGCCTCGTTGTGAGGGGCGAGGACACCACGATGGGTCGGCCAATGGAGGTCATCATGGATGTGGTGATCCTCTCAGTCGGAATGGAACCAAGCGCAGGTACGCGAACCATGGCGGATCTCCTCGGCCTCCCCTCGAACAAGTTCGGCTTCATCGACACCGACCACGACGTGCTCGACACGGTCACAACAACTGTGCCCGGCGTGTTCGCAACCGGCGCAGCTGTGGGCCCGGCAGACCTCGACGACTCGATCTCATCTGCAGGCGCAGCGGCTGCCAAAGCGGTATCGATGCTTCGGAACGCGAAGGTGACGGTGTGACGTCCGATCCGATGCTCGTTGGGCAGGTCATCGACACACCCACAGCACAGGAATTCACGCGCATGGCCCTTGAGAAAGTCTCAGAGCATGACCTTGGGAACATTGCATCGCTACTCACCGCAAAAGCTGCGTTCTTTGGCTCGATATTCGGCAGGGACTCCATTGACGACCTGGAGGAAGCCGAGGCGATGGCGTCACTGAAGTACACATTCTCGAGCCGGCGCAAGGCAAAGATCATCCTCACAAGCCTGACCCTTGATGGCTATCGGCGGGCGGTCAGAGGCCTCCTCTACGCGAACATGGCCCCCGGCCAGAGGTTGCAGGAGTTCTCGGAACTCATCGACGGTATCGGCCGCGATGTTCCAGCAGGAACTGGACACGATCTGGGCTCGGAGATCCTTCACTACACCGACCCGGACTCGTACTGGCTCTGGACTCGCTGGATGTGGAACCCAGAAACAGGCACCGGAGCGCTGCCTCTCGTGTTGATGGAGGAGATCGACCTCGATGGCGGCACGGTGGCTGAGACCTACAGACGCATCGGTATTGCGTACGCGTTCCTCAACGACGTGGGAGAGGCTGCAGGCTTCCGCACAGAGGGCTACGGCGTGTTCGGAACGGATGTGTTCCTCGCCTCGGTCTATGCCGTCTACATGTACACGACATTGCGAATGCGCATGACCCAGGAGTTCAACAGGATCGTCCCCGAACTCGCTGATCTTGTCCAGCGGCTCCTTGGCGTCAACCGAGTGCCAGTGATTGCGGAGGTTGTCTGATGGGCACAGAAGTAAGCCCGAAGATCGACCCGTCCCAAGTTATCGAGCACGAGACATATGAGCTCGAGGGCGTCGATATCTCGGGGCATTGGAACCGGATGTTCGAGCAGCGCGTCATCTTCGAATACGACGTCGAGCAACTCGACCGCGTCACGGCGCTCGACGGTGGCGAGTCCATGGGATGGTGCTACCAGTGTTCCCAATGCATTGGAGTCTGCCCAGTTGACATTGTTGGCGACTATGGCCCACGCAAGATCTATCGCAAACTCCAGGTCGGCATGGACTTCTTCTCGAGCGACGATCTTTGGCTGTGCACGACCTGTGGCAACTGCCTGAGAGTGTGCCCCAAAGAGGTGGACATGCTTCAGATCATGCCAGCTGCCAGAGAGGTCGCTGTTCTCGAGGGAGCTGTCCCTTCCGAGCTCCAAGATGTGTTCGAGAAGACTGCCCGCTACGGGAATCCGCTGGGAAAGAACCCCAAACGGCGGACGGCATGGACAAAGGGCCTCGACGTTGAGGTCCCGATCATCTCCGAACTCGACCGAAAGGTTGATGTGCTCTGGTGGGTCAGCGACTACCCGTCGTACCACCCGCGCGGCATGGAAGCATCACGCAGCCTTGCCCGCGTGCTCACGCACCTCGGCGTCGATTTCGCGATCCTTGGCGCAGAGGAGCGCCACGACGGGGACTCGATGCTCCGCGCGGGCGAGGAAGGTCTCTTCGAGATGCTTGCGGATCAGAACATCGAGACGCTCAACAAGTACGAGTTCGACCTCCTTCTGACGACGGACCCGCACGCCTACAACTCCTTCCTCAAGGAGTACCCGGCGCGCGGCGGCGAGTACAACGTCGAGCACTATTCGACATACCTTGCGGCACGCATCGAGGAACTGGGCCTGTCCGAGGAGATCGGTGGCAAGGTCACATTCCATGACCCCTGCTACCTCGGACGACAGAACGGTGTCTATGACGAGCCGCGCGAGCTGATCGAGGCACTGCCTGGCGTCGAACTCGTGGAAATGTGGCGTATCCGCCAGAACGGCTACTGCTGTGGCGGAGGTGGTGGCGGGATGTGGCTCGACGGGCTCGCGGCGGAGCACCAGACGATGCGACTATCAGAAAAGCGAGTACTCGAGGCCGTCGAGACGGGTGCGGATACGTTGTGTGTCGTCTGCCCCTACGAGGTTTCGAGGTTCGAGGATGCAGTGAAATCTACGAACAACGACGGTGCTCTCAAGGTAAGGGACATCTCCGAGCTCCTCGCGCAAGCGCTGGGTTTGGCATCTGACTGAAGGAAATCTGACTGAAAGGCAACAGGGAGTGGGAATGAAGATCGCTGTACTGATGCGGGCCGTTCCGGACCCTGTGGAAGAGCTCGAGATCGATGGTGAGGATCTCGACAGGGACTATCTCGGATTCGTACTCAACGAATTTGACGATCACGCGCTCGAAGAGGCGCTTCTTCTCAAGGAGGAAGTCGGTGGCACCGTCCACGCGTTTGCCATCGGAACTGCGGACGAGGTGGAGCAGATGCTCCACACCGCGATCGCCAAAGGCGCAGACGAGGCGATGATGCTGGGAGAGGACATCGACGCGCTGGACGCACGCTCCCAGGCAGCCGCCTTTGCCGAGACGCTCGACCCCGTTGGCTACGACCTTGTGCTCTCCGGTGTGCAGGCTTCGGACGAGCTTGAAGGGCAGGTCACGATGCTCGTCGCCGCTGGCCTCGGGTACCCACATATGTCTGTGGTTGTCTCCGTAAAGCCCGACGACGACGGACTCAACGTGACCAAGGAGTACTGGGGCGGCATCACAGCCGACTACCGCGTGAGCCTGCCAGCGGTGCTTGGCATCCAGACTGCACGCGAGGCACCGAGATACGTTGCAGTCGCACGGATCAGACAGGCCCAGGAATCCGGAGCCCTTGAGTCAGTGGAGATGGAGCAACCTGAAAGCGAGGGACGTATCCACATCACGGCAATGAGACTGCCCGATACAGGCGAGGGCGCAGAGATGATCGAAGGCGACGAGGAAGCGGCCGCCGAGAAGGTCTATGAGATCTTGTCCTCGGCAGGCGTGGTGTAGGAGGCAGCATGACGAACATCCTCATATACGCAGAGCACCTCAACGGAGAAATCACGGAAGCGTCGTTTGAACTGATCGCTCTTGCCCGTGGACTGGTGGCCTCGACCGGGGGAACAGTTGAGGCTGCGATCATCGGGAAAGGTGCCGATGATCTCGCGGATCAAATGGGCGGAGCGGACACCATCCTCGTTGGTGCGTCCGACTCCTTGGGTGAGTTCAACCCCCAGGGACATGCTGCAGTGTTCACCGGTCTGATCACCAGTCGCGAACCTGTAATCACTCTTGTGCCCTACACGTCCATCGGGATGGATGTCGCAAGCGTTGCGGCAGCTGCAACCGACCTCCCCCTCGTCTCCTACTGCCTTGGCGTCACCGCAGACGACGGTCTGTCTGCAACATGTCAGCTCTACGGCGGGAAAGTCGAGGTCGACATCGATGTCGACGGAGACAGGGCGATCTTTGCAATGCTCTCGGGCTGCGCATCGGCCGATGATGGGCGCAGCGGCGGAGCAGGCGATGTGGAGCAGATCGAGGTATCGGTCCCAGATCTTGGCATCGAGTTCTTGTCACTCTCTGAACCCGAGGGTGGAGATATCGACATCACCGCAGAAGAGGTCCTCGTTGCCATAGGACGAGGTATCGAGTCGGAGGACAACATCGAGGAGGCTCAGGAACTAGCTGATGCCATCGGTGCCCCGCTCGCTGCTTCGAGGCCGATCATCGACCAGGGCTGGCTGCCAAAGGACCGACAGGTCGGTAAATCGGGTCTGACGGTCAAGCCGAAGATCTACCTGACATTGGGCATCTCAGGTGCTCCGGAACACATCGAGGGAATGCGCGACTCGGCGATCATCATCGCAGTCAACTCGGACCCACAGGCACCGATCTTCGGAGTGGCCCACTACGGCTGGGTCGGGGACCTCTTCGACTTCATGCCGGAACTCACGGATCGCCTCGAAGGTTGATGCTGGCCGCCCTATTCCCCGATGCAGCAGAGGCAGGCCGCGAGACCTTTCTCGGATTCTCCGGTTGGGCGATCGCGATCTTCTATGTGCTGGCAGCGGTCGCGATCGCTGTATTCCTCTGGGGTTGGTATCGGCGGGTCCGAAAGTACTCGAGAGGTCGCCCGACAACGAGGCTGAGCGTTCGAAGACTCGTCAGGGCAATGGGCGATCTTGCATCGAACCGAACCATCGCCAAGCGCAATCGTGTCGTTGGCGTTGCACACTTCTTCGTCTTCTGGGGATTCATCGTCTTGCTCATCGGCACAACGATCATCGCGATCGACGAGGACATCATCGGAGTGCTACTCGACAAGCCCCAATGGCAGTTCTGGCACGGCACGTTCTATATCGTCTATAGCTTTGTGCTCGATGTCTTTGGCATTGGATTCATCGTCGGGTTGATAACCCTCGGAGTCATCAGACGCAAGAAGCCGGCGCGATTGGACTACGCCCGAGTGGACGGCGTTGAATCGGATCGGCGCGGCTATGCCCTTGGTGACAAGGTGTTCCTGCTGATACTCCTCGCGATCGCGATCACCGGATTCCTTCTCGAAGGATTCCGCATCGCCGCAACCAATTACCCGGATTTCGAGGTCGTGTCGATAGGCGGTTGGTTCATTGCCTGGCTCACGACACCCCTCGGCGAGGCAGGTAACAACACGGCTCGCCTGATCACGTGGTGGATCCACGGCGCGGCGGCACTTGCTTTCATTGCATACCTCCCGTATTCGAAGGGCATGCACATCATCGACGACGCAGCCGACCTCGCCTTCACGGAACAGCGTTCGGCAGCCGTGCTGGCAGGCGTTGAGGATCCGGCGTCACCCGGATACAAGTCGCTTGAGGACTTCACCTGGAAGGACCTCCTCGACCTCGACTCATGCACCAAGTGCGGCCGATGTCACGAGGTGTGCCCCGCAAGGGCGACCGGCTCACCACTGTCGCCTCGCGATCTGATTCTTGACCTGAGGGAACACGCCGATGCGCGGGCTGGCATCAATCTCTGGTACGGCCCGGGGGCCACACCGCGCCATGCAGATGCGACCGAGGTCGCTGGAGTTGTGATCGCAAGGGACACGCTGTGGGCGTGCACCACGTGTATGGGCCTGCATGGAAGTCTGTCCCAGTCGGGATCGAACACATCCCCACGATCGTCCAACTCCGGAGACGCCTCGTCGATCTCGGCGAGATCGAGCCCGGGCCTGCAAACCGCGTTCCAGTCACTCGCCAGAGGAGGAAACAGCTTCGGCAAATCTGCGAAGCAGAGGGCTCGCTGGACGAAGGGTCTCGACTTCAAACTGAAGGACGCTCGGAAGGAACCTGTCGACTATCTCTGGTTCGTCGGCGACCATGCATCGTTCGATCCGAGGGCAACCGAAGTCTCCCGGGCCGTTGCGCGGTTGATGACAGAGGCTGGCGTCGATTTTGGGATCCTCTATGACGGCGAGAAGAACTCAGGCAACGATGTCCGGCGGGCTGGTGAGGAGGGCCTCTTCGAGATGCTCCGCGACCAGAATGCTGACACGTTGGAATCTGCTGACTTCCAACGCATGTTCACCACGGACCCCCACTCCCTCAACACGTTGAGAGGTGAGTATCCGACCAATGAGGACGTGTTGCACTACACAGCGCTGCTCGATGAATACGTTACGGCGGGGAGGCTTGAGGTCGGTGGCCTCGCGGGCAAGGCAACATATCACGACCCGTGCTATCTCGGCCGGTATCAGGACGAGTACGATGCACCGAGACGGCTCATCGCGGCAACAGGACTCGAGGTGGTGGAGATGGGTCGTTGCAGGGAGAACAGTTTCTGTTGCGGCGCCGGTGGAGGCCGGATCTGGATGGATGATTCCGGACTCGACGAACGACCAGCGGAGAACCGGATCAGGGAAGCCGTTGCCCTCGGTGATGACGTGAAGTTCTTCGTTGTCTCCTGCCCAAAGGACATGATCATGTACTCAGACGCAGTCAAGACGACAGGAACGAGGGCAACATCGAGGTTGTCGACATCGCACAGCTCGTCGAGCGGGCAATGGAGGTGATTCCGGTTGGCTGAGGGAGGTGTTCCGCTTCAGATCCAGCGGACGCGAGAAGACGATCTCACCGCGCGCGCCATCGGAATGGACGTGGCTGGCGTGCTTCGGTATCAGATCAGCGTCCTCGACCGCGAGGATCGTCTCGAGTCAGGAACGGGTAACTGGAAGAACGATTTCAGGTCCGACTCAACAGAGCGCGGCCTCGCGGCACGCGAATCGGTGCTTCGCACGATCCAGATCGCATCGAACCCTGAGTGCTTCAGCATCCTCGAGGCACTCCACGAATCGGAGAACCTCTCGACCGGCCAGCTCGTCGAAGCCACGGGGCTCGGCAGGTTGCCCCTACAGGAGAGAGTCGGAGACCTTATCTCCGCAGGACTCGCGTCCAAGGTACCTGAGGCGGATCAGGTCCTCATCACAAGCGGCGGCCACGCGGTGGTGGAGCTCGTCAACCGTGCAGTCGCAGTCACAGCTCATGAGCTTGCGAGGACCGAGTGAAGTGTCCCTTTCTGCGACCGCACAGGGAGCCGTCCCCGAACTGCACGCGCACCTTACGGACGATCATGCAGAGGAGGTGATCGCTGAGCAGGACTCGTGGGGACGACGCTTCATGGAGCTCAACTGTCCTCTATGCGACGAGGGACATCGCCAGGAGGTCAAACCCAGATACAACGATCCCACGTTCCTCGACGAGCACTATCGAGAGATTCGACTTGTGGCTTTCGATCTATTTCTCTATCACTGGCAGGACAAACACGCGGAGGAGACAGCGGATGAGTGAAGTACGCGGATGCAATATCCCTGAGGATCTCTACTACTGGCCGGAGAAGCACGTATGGGTGAAACCGCTCGACGACGGGCACGGTCCTCGTCGGCGTCACCGACGTTGCACAAAGTCTCGCCCACGCGATCATCTCGGCCCTTCCCAAGAAGGTTGGGAGACCGGCCAAGAAGGGGCCGATCGCTCGGGACAATCGAGAGCGGGAAATGGGTCGGACCGGTCATGTCACCCGTTACGGGTGAGGTGCTCGAGACCAATCCCCTCCTCGCCACCGATCCTGGGATCGTCAACACCGATCCGTACGGCGAAGGCTGGTACATGAAGATCCAACCAGACGACTGGGACGCGGACGTGGCCGACCTCGTCACAGGTGCCGAAGGCGTTTCGGCATATGAGGCGTTTCTCGAGGCTGAAGGGATCGAATGCGGGTGAATTGTTGATAGTCCACCGCGGTTGTGCCATCCCAGATGGACTTTCCTACGATGTTGAGGGGGATTTGTGGGTGCGGTTCGAGGACGATGGCGCGCGCATGGGACTGACCGACGTTGCCCAGACCAGGATGGGAAAGATGGTGTCCATCCGGTTCAAGAAGGTGGGAAAACGAGTGGAGGCCGGAAAATCGATAGCAACCGTCGAATCTGCGAAGTGGGTTGGACCGATCCATTCCCCTTTCGACGGCGAGATCGTCGCAACGAATGACGCAGCGTTCACAGACGACATTCTTGTCGCGAACAAGGATCCGTATGAGGCAGGCTGGATATCTGTCGTAAGGCCAGATGACCCGGCCACTGCTCCAGAGGGCCTGCTTGTGGACGAGGATGCTGTCGAGGCATATCGCACGCGGATAGACGGGCTCGATATGAGTTGTATCCGCTGCGCGGATTGACAAGGGAAGGCATACATGACCATTCGACTCATTGACTTCGGACCAGTGGAGTCTCTCCGCTCGCTCGCCATCTTCCACGGTGTCGGATACGCGCTGCGCGAGGACACACCAGACACGATCACTATCACCCGGCCCCTCGATCCGTTCGTGAGCATCGGGCACCACCAGGACGCAGGGAGTGAAGTGGATCTCGAATTCTGCGAGCAAGCAGGCGTGCCGGTATACAGACGTGAGATCGGCGGCGGTGCCGTGTACCTCGACGAGGGACAGACCTTCTGGCATACGATATTTCATCAGTCGAGAGTGCCGACGACCCTTGCAGATGTCTACACGAGGTTCCTTGCAGGTCCCGTGCTTGCGCTGAACCGGATGGGCATCCCCGCCGTGCACCGGCCCGTCAACGACATCCAGGTCGACGGTCGAAAGATCGGCGGCACAGGAGCTGCGACCGTCGGCGAGTCGATGATCGTCGCCGGAAGCCTGATGTTCGACTTCAACTACGAACTGATGGTCAGGGTGCTGCGAGTGCCATCTGAGAAATTCAGAGACAAGATGTACTCAACGATGAGGGAGTACCTCACCACGATCAACCGCCAACTAGGAGATGATGCGCCCAGCCGTGAGGAGGGAGTACGTATCCTGATTGAGTGCTTCAACGAGACACTCGGAGATGAGCTCGTGCTCGACGAACCACGTGCGGACGAGCTTGCCGCTATAGCCGAGCAGGAGGAGCGGATCGCCTCGGCAGAGTGGCTTCACCTCGATGGCCTGCCACCGTCAGGCGACAAGGTACGGATCGCCGAAGGTGTGAACGTTCTCGAGGGCGTCCACAAGGCGCCTGGTGGCCTCATCCGAGCCAGTGTTGCAGTTCGCGACGGAGCCATCGACGGGATACTTCTCTCAGGCGACTTCTTCATTGAGCCAGCAGAAGCGCTCCACGACCTTCAGGAAGCATTGGTGGGCGTCAACCACAACGAGGCGAACGTGCTCACGGTGGTCAAGGAGACCCTCGACACGAGCGACGCCCCAGGCATCGACGCCACAGACATCACCGCAGCAATAATGGCCACCCCATAGACATAACTCACTGGTTCTGGCGTCCGTAGCACCCGTATATGGGCGCTACGGACGCCAGAAGGAATGAAAGCGATATGCGATACGGATTTGTCATCGACCAGACGACATGTATCGGATGTCACGCGTGCACAGTGGCGTGCAAGACAGAGCATCAGGTGCCGCTTGGTGTGAATCGGACCTGGGTGAAGTACGTCGAGCAGGGAAAATGGCCCGACACGATGCGATCCTTCTCCGTCATGCGGTGCAACCACTGCTCAGACGCGCCGTGTGTCACGATATGTCCAACATCTGCGCTCTTCAAGCGCAAGGACGGCATCGTCGACTTCAACACATCGAGCTGTATTGGATGCAAGTCGTGCATGCAGGCATGCCCGTACGACGCCCTCTACATCGACCCCGACGACAATACGGCTCAGAAATGCAACTACTGCGCCCACAGGGTCGAGGTCGGCATCGAGCCGGCGTGCGTCGTGGTGTGCCCCGAGCAGTCCATCATCGCTGGCGACCTGGATGACCCCTCGACGAAGATAGCGCAGATGATAGCGGCGGGTGATCTGAGCCGGAGAGCCGTCGAGCGGGGCACCAAGCCGAACCTGTGGTACAAGGGAGCGCAACAGGCGAACATCGAACCCCTGGCAGCGTCTCGTTCCAACGACGGCGGCATCTGGCGCGACCCAGGGAACATCGAGCAATCGTGGCTGAGCGTGGACCTCACCACGAACGCCGACGGGGAGAGAACCGGTGTCAACGCGGCAGGTACAGTCGCCGTTGACGATCTGGGCGCCCCAAGGGTCGTGTACGCCAACGAGTTTCCAATGCCATGGGGTTGGCGGGTATCGAGCTACTTCCTTACCAAGGCGATGTCCGCAGGGATCGCGATCGCAGCCGCAATGGCACTTCTGTTCGGTTCGGCAATGGAATCGATGTGGATGCGCCTGACGGGACCCCTCGTCGGCGGGCTGCTGCTCCTATCTACTGGCCTTCTCCTGGTCGCGGACCTCAAACGCCCAGACCGCTTCTACTACCTGCTCACTCGCGGCAATCCGTCGTCGTGGCTGGTCCGTGGTGCTTGGATCCTCACCGCGCAGGCCGTGGGCTTTGCTGTCTGGTTCCTTGCGGCCCTTGCAGGTTCCTATGATCTGGCCCGTGCTGCGATCTGGTTCTCCGCGTTCGTGGGATTGGGAACGGCTGGCTACACGGCGTATCTCTTCGCCCAGGCGAAGGGACGCGTCCTTTGGGGCGGCCCCCTGCTCGTGTGGCACATGATCGCTGCGGCCTTCACCGTCGGCGGAGGCGTGACGCTCATCGCGTCACTAGTTTCCACCACGGGAAGCTCGAGCGGCATCGGAATCGCAGAAGCACCGCTCACAGCGGCCTCAGTACCCACTGGCACGTTCGCCTTTGCTCTGACGATGGTGCTTGGCGCCCTCGGATTGGGTCTGATAGCTGCACTTGAGAGCAAGACGCCTGACGATCCGGGGGCAGCGCTCGCCCATCATCACATGACAAAGGGTGTGTATGCCAGACGCTACCGAGCTGGCCTCGTTCTTGGAATCGTGATTCCCATCGTGGCTGGCGTTGCCGTCATCTTCGGGGCGCCTGTCCTCGTGGGTGCGATCGGCGGTCTTTCTGCCATGGTCGGAGTCTGGCTTCTCGATGATGCGTTCGTACAAGCCGGCCAGAGCGTTCCGTTGACGTGAGGATCAAATGACAACAGACAACGAGCTTCCACGGATCACTGAGGGCACAGACCTCACGAACTTCCCGCCGCCAGACCGCTGGGACGACTGGGAGGAGTACGACGCGAAGGCATGGCCTGAGAAGGTAACAAACCGATACCGCCTCGTACCGACCACATGCTTCAACTGCGAGTCTGCGTGCGGACTCCTTGCCTACGTCGACAAGGACTCGGGCGAGATCCAGAGGTTCGAAGGCAATCCAGCACACCCGGGATCGCGGGGACGCAACTGTGCAAAAGGCCCGGCGACGATCAACCAGGTCAACGACCCCGAGCGGATCCTCTACCCGATGCGCCGTGTGGGCAAGCGAGGAAGCGGTGAGTGGGAGCGTGTCACCTGGGAGGAAGCCCTCACAGACATCGGAACTCGGATGGGGACCGCTATCCGTGAGGGTCGCAACGATGAGATCATGTACCACGTCGGGCGCCCGGGCGAGGACGGGTTCATGGACCGCACGCTCAAGGCGTGGGGCGTCGACGGGCACAACAGCCACACGAACATCTGTAGTTCGAGCGCCCGCGTCGGGTATGCATTGTGGTCCGGCTACGACCGGCCCTCGGCTGATTTCGCCAACGCGAAGTTCATCCTGTTGCTTTCCGCCCATCTCGAGACTGGGCACTACTTCAATCCCGCACGCCCAGAGGATCATGGAAGCCAAACAGGCAGGCGCGAAGATCGCGACGGTCGATCCGCGTTTGTCGAATACCGCCTCCATGTCCAACTACTGGCTCTCGTGTTGGCCCGGTACCGAACCTGCAATGTTGCTTGCCATTGCTCGGTTGCTCCTCGAATGGGATGCAGTCGATCACGAGTTCATGCAGAGATGGGTGAACTGGGAGGACACACTTGCACACAAGTACCCGGACCGTCCGGTGACCTACGAGTCGTTTGTAGATGCACTCAAGGACGAATACGCCGAGTACACGCCCGAGTGGGCGGCAGACGAATGTGGTGTCGAGGCCTCCCAGATCGAGACGGTGGCACGAAACATCGCAGAGGCTGGCCATGCCTTCTCCTCCCACACATGGCGATCGGTGGGATCAGGCAACCTCAGCGGATGGCAGGGAGCGCGAACACTTCAGTTCCTCCACGTCCTCACCGGCTCCGTCGGTACAGTCGGCGGGCTGTCTCCATCTGGGTGGGTCAAATTCAAGCCACAGCACTGGAACATGCCTCCACCGCACTCACGGTGGAACGAACTCCTCTGGCCGAAGGAATACCCACTCGCCCACCACGAGATGTCCATCCTGCTGCCGCACTTCTTGAAGGAGGGCCGCGGCAAGGTCGACGTCTATTTCACCCGTGTCTACAACCCGATCTGGACGAACCCAGATGGATTCTCCTGGCTCGAGGTGCTCACCGATGAGGACAAGATCGGACTTCATGTCGCCCTTACGCCCACGTGGTCGGAGACGGCCTGGTACGCCGACTACATCCTCCCTATGGGCGTTGCGGCGGAGCGACACGACACTCATTCCTATGAAACCCATGCGGCCAAGTGGCTCGGCTTCCGCCAGCCGGTGCTGCGGGTCGCAGCGGAGCGTGACGGTGAGACGATCGAACGAACCTATGAGACGAACCCTGGTGAGGTGTGGGAGGAGACGGAGTTCTGGATCGACCTCTCGTGGAAGGTCGACCCCGATGGTTCACTCGGCATCAAGAAGTGGTTCGAATCGCCAAATGATCCGACGCGGCCGATCTCTGTCGATGAGTACTACGGATGGATGTTCGACAATTCTGTGCCAGGTCTCCCCGACAAGGCTGCAGCTGAGGGCCTGACTCCACTTGGCTACATGCGGAAATACGGCGCCGTCGAGGTCGAGCGAGACGTCTACGAGGTCAACGAGACGCCGGTACTCGAAGGCGGTGTCGACATCGACGGCACGATGCGACAGGGATTCAAGACGCCCTCAAAGAAGCTCGAGTTCTACTCGAAGACGATGGACGATTGGGGCTGGCACGACGAGACGATCCCCGGCTACCAGAAGACCCATGTGTACTGGCGGGACATGGATATGGATGGCTCGGAGCGCATCCTGCTCCCGATCTTCCGTCTCCCAACCCTGATCCACACGCGGTCAGGGAACTCCAAATACCTCTATGAGATCAGCCACGGCCACCCACTGTGGATGAACGCGACCGACGCAGAAGCACTCGGCTTTGAGACCACTGACCTGGTTCGTATCGAGACTGATTCAGGACACTTCATCATGCGCGTATGGGCAACAGAGGGCATCAGGCCAGGCGTCGTAGCAGCGTCGCACCACTTGGGAAGGTGGCGCCAGAACGAGCAGAAGGGGAACGAGCGGTGGGCCTCAGGACTCGTGAACGTCGAGCAACTCGACGACGGGAAGTGGCGTCTCCGACAGCTCGGCGGGATCGAGCCGTTCACATCCGACGACCCCGACTCCGAGCGCATATGGTGGAAGGACCCAGGCGTGAACCAGAACCTTGCGTTCCCTGTGCACCCCTACCCGATCTCAGGCATGCACGCGTGGCACCAGCGGGTCCGGCTTGTGAAACCCGAACCAGGCGACCAATACGGTGACGTCGTGGTCGACACCAACAAGAGCCACGAGATCTACAAGGAGTGGATGGCAAAGACCAAGCCGGGTCCGGGCCCAGACGACCTCCGCCGCCCCCTCTGGTTCGATCGCCCCGTCAAACCCACGCCCGAGGCGTACCTAGCGCGCCCGCCTCTCACGGGGGACAATTGAGCGGATTGGTCGCGGCGGGACGGAGTGTGCCGGACACCTGGGCTGATATCGGTGTCGTTGCGCCGTGAGGATCTAGTTGGTGGTGCGAAGGCTTGCATATTTTCGGCCATGGCATTTCGGGCAAAGCCTGCAATAACATGCGCCCTCCCAATGTCGATGCGGCGTTGAGCATTGCGGGCGTATGCGGGATGCGTATCTGATAGCCAACGCCTCAAGAACCGCCCGTTCAGCCGCGAGCTTTGTATCGATTCAGTATTGCCTGGTGTGGACGGATGCCAACACCCCTTGCTGAGTTGTTCATCGTCTGTTCATCACTCGTTAAGCAGCAGTTCCTTTCCGCCTGTGATCGTTGCTTTAGCAAGTCGGCAACGTGCCGGAAGCTTGAATGGAGGACAAGATGCGAAGAAGTATCGTATTACTTGGGATAGTCGGAATGTTGGTCCTGGTGCTAGCAGTTCCCGCATTCGCTGCACGAACAACGGGCAGGGGCACCGGCCCAACAGTCCATGTGACTGACCAGGATCTCGTTTACGACTCGATCGTGACGGCCAACCCCCTTCCTTGGAACGGGCAGGATAACTGGCAGCTCCTTACGCCCGGTGGGGCAAACGGGGCGGGCCTGACCACCCAGTTCGGGCCTCGAGACGTGGGATATCTCGGTGGCCGCTGGTACATGGAAGGAACTGCCGGGATACCGGGCCCGTCTGCAGATGACCACTTCTTCCTTTGCCCACTCCTGGGGCCTGGTAGAGACGAAGCCTGACACAATACCGAAGACAAACAATTGGAGGGCCACCCTGGGGTGGCCCTCCAATCCTGTACTCCAAGGATAACCTCACCTATGTCAGGTTCCGTCGCTCTGTCCAAGGGATCAGTACAGAGCTACGCCGATCGTGGCTTGAGCCGTCTGCGTCGGAAATTAGGAGTAGAACTATGAGCACTGGATTGTTGTCTCAGTTGGACACATACTACTCGTGAGTTGACGGCGCACAGGACCCGATCGACCCTGAGGAGATCGCGGCGCGGATCAACTCCCCGGTGCGCGAGCTGGCGATCCCGATACCGGCTGACACGCGTCGCCCCTGGGTGGTCGCGGTGTCAGCAGCAGAAGCCGTGTTGGTACTGGTGGGTGGTGTAGGTCTGGCTCTCAATTTGGACGAACCAAACTCACCGGCGATGACGACACCGAAAGAACCCCTCTCATCGTCCGTCTGGTCCCGAGTCCCTCACGATGATTCGGTGTTCGGAGGCGCCTTCATGCAGAGCGTCGCGGTGGGAGGTCCCGGACTGGTGGCGGTGGGGGGATCAGACCCCGGCGGAGGTCGATGGGAGGACAACTCTGATACTGATGCGGCGGTATGGATCTCCCTGGATGGATTCACATGGTCCCGGGTGCCCCACGACGAGGATGTCTTTGGCGGTGAGCACGATCAGGTGATGAACAGAGTGATCGCAGGCGGCCCCGGCTTGGTGGCAGTGGGACGGTCCGGGAATACTCGATGACAGCCCGGATGTGGACGCGGCGGTTTGGACATCTGTCGATGGGTACACGTGGTCACGGGTCCCCAATGACGAGGAAACCTTCGGCGGAGCATGGATAGAAAGTGTCACCGTTGGAGCGCCCGGGTTAATCGCCGTCGGAGGGACCGGGGGGTATAACACCGATGGAGATGCCGCTGTGTGGACGTCTGTTGACGGCATCACCTGATCCCGGGTCCCGCATGACGAGTTGGTGTTCGGCGGAGAGGACAGCCAATTCATCTCAGACGTGACCGTTGGAGGACCCGGCCTGGTCGCGGTCGGATCGGACGGAGGCATAGGCGCATGGGACCACAACACAGGCACCCATGCGGCGGTGTGGACCTCGGTTGACGGTATCACTTGGTCACGAGTCCCGAACGATGACGCACTCCTTGGGACAGGCGGCAACCCAGCACCAATGTTGGGTGTGACGGCAGGAGGTCCAGGTCTCGTCGCAGTGGGATCTGACTATGGGACAAGGTCTGGGGCGAGAACACCTGTGTGGACGTCTGTTGACGGAATCACCTGGAACAGGGTTCCTAACGACGAGACAGTTCGCAGTGTGGTGATGTTGGACGTCACCAGCACGGAATCCGGCCTCCTGGCAGTCGGCTGCGTGTGCGGCGCATCGTGGAACTCTGTCGTATGGACATCTGCTGATGGAATCGCCTGGACACCGGTCCTCGACGACGACACCGCCCCTGGGCGAGGCTCTCCTGGGGGGCGCCTGTTCAGCGCGATCAGCCGGGGTTCCTATCTGGTCACCGTTGGATCGGATGCCAGAAGCTTGGGCACCGGATATGCCGCCGTATGGGTCGCGACGATGGAAGAATGATCGAGGTCACGTCACGGACTCAGACGTCAAACCAGATCGACGCCAGTAAACCCTCGGCAACCCTGCCAGCAGTGCACGGGACGGTCGTTGCTAGGGGCGCTCACCCGGAACGTCGGCCAGGCGGGCCCGTGCAGCGGCAGCCGAGAGCGTCTTCTCGATGAGATCCGTGTCGAGATCGAACGGCTCAAAGGTCTCCCCACTCCACATCGTGCGCGGTGTGGAGTAGAAGTCTCCTCCATACACGTGAAGGGCAGCCGTCCACTCCCTTGTCGGATTCGCAACCGAGTGCACCACATCTGAACCAAGGCCGATCACGTCTCGCTCGATGATCGTTCGGCCAGTATTCGGCTCAATCCTGCCGTCCTCAAGCCGGCGATAGAACTGATTGTCCTCGCGTCCGCCGTATATCCCGATGACAGCCCACATGTTGTGATTGTGGGGAAACAGTTCAACTTCTGGTGGCCACACGATATGGAGTACCGTCAACTCGTCCGAGCGATGCCATATCGTCGTCATCGGATCCTGTGTCACATCGCCGACCTCTGCAGAGATCCCCGAAGGGTTCGATACAGCTCGATCGACTAGCCCCTTCACCTGCTTGTTGACCCGATCACCCGATCGAACTGCAACCAGACAGTCCGAAACGAACTGGTCCTTATCGAAACGTGACATGGACGCACCCTTCCCGTGGCCATTGGCCACTGACTCTACATGAAGAACTTGAGCGTTCCGAACTCGCGTTAGCCCTTCGGGCCCGAGTCGATCACTGCCTGTGACACACCGGCTGAGTACTGCTTGAAGTTCTCCTCGAACATGCCTGCCAGTTTCCCTGCCTGAGCGTCGTACGCGGCTGCGTCATCCCATGTGCCTCGCGGGAGGAGCAGCTGGGTCGGCACTCCCTCGATCTCCACAGGGACCGAGAGGCCGAAGATCGGATCCTCGACAAACTCGACGTCGTCAAGATCACCAGCAAGGGCCGCGTTGAGCATCGCGCGCGTGTGCGGGATTCTGATCCGATAACCGACACCGTGGGGACCGCTTGTCCAGCCCGTGTTGATCATCCAGAGCCCTGGGTTGTACTCGTCGATCTTCTCGGCGAGCACGTCGGCGTAGTACGACGGCGGTAGCGGCAGGAAGGGTGCGCCAAAACACGGTGAGAACGTTGCTACCGGCTCGTTTATCCCACGCTCTGTTCCGGCAAGTTTCGCCGTGTACCCGCTCATGAAGTAGTACATCGCCTGTTCCTTCGTGAGCCTCGAGATCGGAGGCAGCACCCCGAAAGCGTCGGCAGACAGGAACACAATGTTCTTCGGGTGGTCGGCCATGCCGCTCATCACCACATTGGGAAGGTGCGGAAGCGGATATGAGGAGCGGGTGTTCTCCGTGTTGGACCCGTCGTCCCACTCCACCATGCGGCTATCCGGATTCAGCACAACGTTCTCGAGAAGCGTTTCGAACTGATTCGCAGCCTCGTAGATCAGCGGTTCATCCTCCTTGCTCAGACTGATCGTCTTTGCATAGGAGCCGCCCTCGATATTGAAGATTCCATCGTCGCCCCAGCCGATCTCATCATCGCCGATCATGTGACGCGAAGGGTCGGTCGCCAGTGTGGTCTTCCCCGTGCCGGACAATCCGAAAATGACTGCAGAATCCCCAGCCTCGCCGACATTCGCGGAAGCGTGCATCGAGAGTGCTCCGGATTTCGGGAGCAGATAGTTCATCACGGAGAAGACCGACTTCTTCATCTCTCCCATATAGCTCGTGCCACCGATGAGCAGGACCTTGTCGACGAAGCTGATCATGATGAAGACTTCGCTTCTCGTCCCGTCCCTTTCGGGAACAGCTTTGAAGTACGGGGCGTGGACGATCGTGAAGTCGGGCATGAACGGCTCGATGGTGTCATCGTGCTCGAACGTGCGAGGAAGTCGGAACATGTTCCGCACGAAATGGGCATGCCACGGACTAGTGGTGATTGCGCGCACCGCGAGTTGATGCTCCGGGTCGGCAGCAGCGTACACATCCTGGATGTAGAGGTCGTGCTGGCTGAGGTATTTCGTCACCCTGTCATAGAGGGCGTTGTAGACCTCCGGCTCAACGGGGTGGTTGATGTCGCCCCACCAGATCTCGTCCTCCGTGGTCTCTTCGCGGACGATGAATTTGTCCTTTGGGCTCCGTCCGGTATATGGGACGGTGTCGACGACCAATGGGCCCTTGTGTGCGAGGACGCCCTCGCCGCGGCGGAGCGTGTGTTCTACGAGTACAGGAGTAGCGAGATCCCAATAGACCTCGGCTTCAGGATTGATGCCGTGCATGGATAGATCGCGCATGGTTCCTCTCTTGAGTGCTCCAGATGAGGATACGGTTGCCGTGAGCCATCCCTACAAACACGAACGGTGCGACGTACCGGTAATCTTGCCACCGATGTCCAAGGAATTCCGAATGCCCGATATCGGTGAGGGCCTCACCGAAGCCGAGATCCTCAAATGGTTCGTCGACGTCGGCGCAGCCGTCGAAGTCGACCAGATCCTTGTTGAGGTCGAGACAGCCAAGACGGTCGTCGAGATCCCATCACCCTTCTCGGGCGTGATCACGTCAATCCACGCCCATGAGGGCGAAACCGTCGAAGTAGGAGAGATCCTCTTCATCGTCGACGGTGTAAAGGAGGACGCCAAAGTGGAATCCGCTGTGGAGTCGCCTGGGGATTCCACACCTGAGACGGTTGCAACATCCCCAGAGCCGACAAGGCAGGCGACCCGTCCACGGGTGATGCCGATCATCCGTAGACTCGCGAGCGACAGAGGCATCGACTTGGCAACGATTGTCGGCTCGGGTCCCGGCGGGGCGATCACACGCGCCGACCTTGAATCCGCGTCAACAAAGTCGAGCACTGCACATGATGTGGTGCCACTGACCCGGACTCGCCAAACCATCGCAGATCACATGGCCGAGTCCTGGCGAACGATCCCACATGTCACGGTCCAAGCCGAGGTGCGCGCCGAGGGGTTGATGAGCAGGCGCGTGGGAGAGGCAGATACCCCGCTTCCTATGGAGCTTCTCGTCGCCCAGGCAGTCATCCCCGTACTGCAGACCTATCCAGAGTTCAACTCTGCGTTCACAACTGGGGGGATGACAGTGAACGCGCACATCGACCTCGGATTCGCCGTTGATACCGAAGCTGGGCTGATCGTCGTTGTTGTGAAAAGGGCCGATGAGCTGTCGACCCCCGAGCTTGCAGCCGAGTTCGAGAGGCTTGCCGAAGCTGCTCAGGACCGCAGTATCAGCCTGGAACAGATCACAGGACAATCGTTCACCATCTCGAACATCGGTGCCCTCGGTGGCGGACACGGCACCCCGATCATCCCGCTTGGTACCAGCTCGATCGTCTCGATCGGAAGAGCGAAGAACCAGGCAGTGGTGGACAACGGGGAGCTCGCCATCGGCCTCGTTGCCCCACTCGACCTCTCCTACGACCACCGCCTCATCGACGGTGGCCTCGGGCAGCGTTTCCTCTCCGCCCTGGTCAAGAATCTCGAAAAGATCGGCTAAGCGGGCGCTGGCTCGACGTCCTGATTGAGCAAGCCCAGCTCATCAACCGTATCCTGGGGGATCAAATCGGGGCGGGTTGCGAGTAGTAGACCACGATCGGCGAAGATGCCCGTCCGATTCCTATGCAGGAGTGAACGAGACCATCGGGATGCTGCGCATCATCTCGATTCGGTCCGCGTCGGTACCGTCATAGGAGACTCCCATCGACCTCATGAGTTTCACGGCAGTCCTTGGATGGTCGGATTCATAGTCATGGAATACCGAACCTGCTTCCTCAGCATCAAGGAACCGTACGGAGGCGTCACTTCGCTTCGAGCCGATCCAGACGGCCTGAAGCGCGCCAGCCCTAAGGTTCCGATACCAATCGGCCCTTGGCCCGGTGCCGGAGGTGACAATCCACTCGTTCGTATCTGGATAGTTCCCGGCTACCTCAAGCACTGTTCGATACAGGTTTCCGCTCGTGCGTCCCAGGTGTTCGATCATCACAAAGCGGTCTCCCATCACGAACCCCAGGTGCCCACGGTACAACCACGTCGGCGCGTGAAGAAACCACTTGAACACGCCCGATGGCTTCTGCTTGAAATCGAATGCTCCGATCGTTTGAGCCTAACTCTCGGCGGCGCACCTCGACAGGGTGTCGGCATCAGGAACGCCTACCGTTGCGCCGTGTCGTCGCTCAAGAATTCGTCCACCAACGTATCTCCAGCGCCAGCATCTCGCATCAGGATCGCCTCGATTGCGCTACCGACCGAACACGGTGGTTGGGGTTTCACCCTCGAGCCGATCCTGCTCGGACTTCTTGTCGCTCCCTCTTCAGCTGCATGGGAGATATCGGCCGCAGCTCTCGGTATTTTCCTCGCTCGCCGCCCGGTCAAGATCCTCTCCACAGATCTCGTCAGGCGGCGCTGGTTACCAAGATCGACCGTGGCACTCATCTTCTCCCTCATCTACGGAGGGATCGCCCTTGCCGGTGCCGTAGGTGCCGTGTTCACGGCCGACGGACCGTTCTGGATCCCAGTGCTGGTAGCCATGCCCTTTGCCCTCGTTGCACTGCGAGCCGACGCACATAGCAAGAACCGGGCACTGGTAGCTGAGTTGTCGGGTTCGATTGCCATGGGGGCAACCGTGGCTGCAATCACGATTGCAGGCGGCTGGGATCTTGCTCCCGCGTTCGGTCTCTGGCTCGTCCTTGCGGCGCGCGATGTCGCCGCAATCGTGCTCGTCAGAGGCCAAGTCCGCCGCCTGCACGCCAAGCCCGTGCATGCTCGGAACATCTACGTCGTCCAGCTCGCATCCATCGCGGCGGTCGGAGTCGCCGCGGCTGTCGGAATGGTCCCATGGCTCGGCGTCGTGGCGATTGGAATCGTTGGCCTCATTGCCGTCGTCTCCCTCAACCGCCCTCCCGTCCAAGCAAAGGTCATCGGCTGGACCCAGATGGGCGTCGGCCTCGCTGTCGTCATTGTCACCGCCGCAGGAGTCAACCTCAGCATCTAATGGTCTGAATAGTCCTCGATGGGTGGACAGGCACAGAAGACGTTGCGATCGCCGTGAGCGTTGTCGATGCGACTCACCGGTGTCCAGTACTTCCAACGGCGGAGATCATCCGTCGGATAGGCAGCCTTCTCCCTTGAGAAGGCGTGGGTCCACTCATCCACCGTCACGTCCTCAGCGGGATATGGCGAGTTGTGCAGCACCGAGTCCTCGGCAGCCACGGCACCTGACGCAACCTCATCGATCTCAGCTCTGATCGCGATCATCGCGTCAATGAAGCGATCCAGCTCATACTTCGACTCAGACTCGGTAGGTTCGATCATCAACGTCCCGGCCACGGGGAATGACATCGTCGGGGCATGGAAGCCGTAGTCGATCAGTCGCTTTGCAATATCCTCGTTGGTGGTGCCGGTCTCGATCTCGATCTGACGAATGTCGATGATGCATTCGTGAGCGACGTACCCGAGTGGGCCCGTGTAGAGAACGGGATAGAACTCGCCGAGACGCGTAGCGATGTAGTTGGCGCTGAGAACTGCAACCTCGGTGGACCGGCGGAGTCCTTCGGGCCCCAACATGGCGATATACATCCACGAGATCGCCAACACGCCAGCAGATCCGAACGGAGCAGAGGACACCGCGCCGACGCCGTCATCCGGTCCGGACTGATCCGAGGCGAGAGGATTTCCGGGGAGGTAGGGCACCAGGTGGGCTCGGACGCCTATCGGGCCAACGCCGGGTCCGCCGCCACCATGAGGTATTGCGAACGTCTTGTGGAGGTTCAGATGGCTGACGTCGGAACCGAACATGCCGGGCTCGGCGATACCAACCATGGCGTTGAGGTTGGCCCCGTCGAGATACACCTGGCCACCGTTGTCATGGACGATGTCACAGATCTCAACGATGGCGGACTCGAATACCCCGTGGGTGGACGGATAGGTCACCATGATCGCTGCGAGATTGTCCTTGTGCTCCGACGCTTTCGCCTCTAGGTCCGCAACATCGATATTGCCATCATCGTCGCATTTGACCACGACCACCTTCATCCCGGCCATGACCGCTGAGGCGGGATTCGTGCCGTGGGCTGACTGGGGTATGAGACATATGTCGCGATGGCCCTGGCCGTTGGACTCGTGATAGCCCGCGGATTGCGAGCAGGCCGGCGAACTCGCCCTGGGCACCAGAGTTCGGTTGCACCGAGACCGCGTCGTAGCCGGTGATCGAAGCAAGCCACCGCTCCAGCTCATGGATGAGATCGAGGTATCCCTCTGCCTGATCGAGCGGAACATAGGGGTGCATGTTCGCGAATTCGGGCCAGGTGATGGGGGACCATCTCGGCCGAGGCATTCAGCTTCATCGTGCACGAACCGAGTGGGATCATTGAACGGTCGAGCGCGATGTCCTTGTCCTGAAGTCGTCGTAGGTACCGGAGCATCTCGGTCTCGGATCGGTATCTGAGGAACGTTGGGTGCTCGAGAAACGAAGTCGTCCTGCTCGTGCCTGAAGGAATGCCCTGCTCGATTGCGCCCGATGACTGGACGCCGAACAGGTCACAGAGCACATCAATATCTGCATCCGTAGAGGTCTCGTCGATCGAAATGCCCACGCTGCGTTCGCCGACATGGCGTAGGTTCATGCCCCGCTCTCTGGCGGTGGCGAGGATCTCGTCCGCGCTGGCCACCTCGACGGTGAGCGTGTCGAACCAGGTGTCATTGAGAACCTCGACACCTCCGGCCGCGAGCCGACCGGCGAGCGCATTCGTTCGTGCGTTGATACTCGACGCGATCTCTCTCAGCCCATCGGGGCCGTGGTAGACCGCATACATGCCGGCCATGACCGCAAGGAGCACCTGTGCCGTACAGATATTGGAGGTAGCCTTGTCACGCCGAATGTGCTGTTCCCTCGTTTGGAGCGTGAGCCGGTACGCCATACGTCCCTTGGTATCGACAGACACACCGACAAGCCTCCCGGGGAGAGAACGCTGGTACTTGTCACGTGTGGCCATGAAGCCGGCGTGGGGACCGCCGAACATCATCGGTACGCCGAAGCGCTGGGATGAACCGATTGCCACATCAGCTCCGAGTTCACCGGGCGGAGTGATAAGTGTCAGAGCCATGAGATCCGTTGCAACCGCGACGAGCGCACCCGCTTCATGTGCGGCCTCGATGATCGGTGCAATGTCAGGAATGTCGCCGTGGGTACCCGGATACTGCAGCAGCACGCCGAAAACCTTTTCAGCCTCGAGATCCTGAACGGGATCTCCAACGATCACGTAGTAGCCCAGGGGAACCGCCCTTGTCCGGATGACCTCGATCGTCTGTGGGTGCACGTCCTTATCGACGAAGAAGGCCATGTTCTTGCTCCTGCCAACGCGCTTCATCAGCGTCATCGCTTCAGCGGCAGCGGTGCCCTCGTCGAGGAGTGAGGAGTTCGCAATGTCGAGACCGGTCAGATCCGTCACCGCTGTCTGGAAGTTGATCAAGGCCTCGAGTCTCCCCTGTGAGATCTCCGGTTGATACGGGGTGTAGGCCGTATACCAACCCGGGTTCTCGAGGATGTTGCGTTGGATGACGCCGGGTGTGATGGTTCCGTAGTAGCCCATCCCGATGAAGGACTTGAGCACTTCGTTCTTGTCAGCGATGGTCCGTATCCACTCAAGAGCGGCAGTCTCGGTCATGGGTCCAGGCACGTCAGGTAGCCGATGGGAGAGAATCGTGTCGGGCACAGCCTTGGCGATCAGGTCATCGAGGGAGTCCGCCCCGACGGTCTCGAGCATCGAAAGGATCTCCGGTTGGTCTGGACCGATGTGGCGGTCAACGAACCCTCGTGGTGTTGGGCTATCTGGCATCAGTTGGCTCCTCAAGGCACGGCTATCTGCGTGCCCCGTCTGTCGCACAACCTGAGAGATTCACCGCCGTGGCGGCTTTCACCTTCGGTGAGGGACTGAACCCTACTTTCCAGAGGTGCCTCGTTCCTGCGGTCCGTTTGCCTGAGAGATTCCCGGGGCGGTTGCTCCTTCGGCGCCGGTCAGACCGGCTCTCCCGCAAGACGTCAATGGCCCAACAATGGTAGCACTGGTTCGCCCTCCGTTCTTGCGTAGATTCCGCTCGGATGGACCGGCGGAAATCTACGCAAGAACGGGGTGTCCGGTAGCTGGGAGGCTGCTGATTAATGTGGTTGGTCAGATCGGCGATCAGACGCGTCACTCGCAAAGGGCTCTCTTTCGCTACTCCTCGTGGGGAATTGCGGAAACGAGACCACAGCGAGTGGTGATGGATGGTCGTCGCGCTGGCTGACATGCATTATTCAGCAGTCTCCTAGGCGGAGATGAGCTCTCGGTCGGCCTCGACCTCGACCGCTGGCTCGGAAGGTCGTCCCTCGATCGAGACGTTTGGTATCCACTCGAGCCAGGAAGGGAAGTACCAGTTCCGCGAGCCGAGAAGCTTCATCGATGCTGGTACGAGAATCGTCCTGACGATCGTGGCGTCGAGCAGGACCGCGATGGCAAGTCCGAAGCCCATCTGCTGGAACGTCACGAGACGACCGGCAGCGAACCCCGCGAATACCGCAACCATGATGAGGGCTGCCCCCGTGATGAGTGCTCCGGTGGTGCGGAGCCCATAGGCGACCGATTCGCCGTTGTCACCCGTGATATCGAAACGCTCCTTGATCCGAGACAACAGGAACACGTGGTAATCCATCGACAGCCCAAACAGCACCGAGAAGAGGAACAATGGAATCCAATCCTCAATGACATCGACCTGACCAAAGCCAAGGGCCGAGGCGATATCCTTTACCCATTCAGGCCCGACCCCCACCTGGAAGAAGGCGACGACAAGCCCGTACGCAGCCGCAACACTGAGAAGGTTCATCGCGATCGCCTTGGCTGGTATCACGACCGACCTGAACGCAACCGTCAGCAGGACGAAGCTCAGGCCAAGCACGACGGCGAACACGATCGGGGTGTAGTTGTCGGTCTGGTTGAGGAAGTCGACCGTCCCCGCCGTCTCGCCTCCCACCAGCACCCGCGTCGCCGAATTCGACACCGACGGCACCACTTCGGACCGCAGGTACCTCACGGCATCAAGAGACTCAACCGATGCGATGTCACCGTTGAGCACAACGGACAGGATTGCGAGATTCTCAGTCGACAGAGGATCAATCTGACTCCCACCAAATCTGTCGTCCGAGGCCACGTTCGCCTCAATCGCCGCGATCGTGCTTGAGACATCGTCACCCTGAACAACCACTTCAATTGGTGACGCGAGGCCTCCACTGAACTCTGACTCGAGGACCGCGAATGCCTGCTTCGATTCGACTTCGTCCGGCAGGGTCGATACGCCGGCAAACCCGGTGTCGATCCACAGGAAACTGCTCGCCGCGAGGAGGAGGACGCTTACAGCGAACACGAGGGAGATGACAGGACGGCCCATAACCGTGCGCGTAACCGAATCCCAGAATCGACTAGAGGTTCCCAACGATCCCCTCCGTCGGATTCGTAACCAATTGATCTTATCTCCCATGAGGGAGAGAACCGCGGGCAGCAGCGTCATCGACGCCGCGACAGCGACAAGCACCACGAGAATCGCGCCGGTTGCAAGAGACCGGAAGATGGTGTTCGGGAGCAGGAACATCCCTATCAACGCGAGGACAACCGTGAGTCCGGAGAAGAACACGGCACGACTTGCAGTGGCGCCTGACCGAATGATCGCATCAATCTTCTCGAATCCATCACTCCGTTCCTCTCTATAGCGAGAGACGATAAACAGTGAGTAGTCGATGCCGACGGCGAGTCCGATCATCGTGATCATGTTGGTCACGAAGAAGCTGAGCTCGAAGAACTGGCCCACGATCGCCGCAAGACCCATCGCAACAGCGATTGACACCATGCCAAGAATGATTGGGACAATCCCCGAGGCAACGGTCCCAAAGACGAGCACCAGAACCACCAGGGCGACTCCGATGCCGATCATCTCGCCGGTGGCAAGGTCCTCCTCCGCGATGCGGTTCATATCATTTGCGATCGAGTTCGGCCCGGCAACGACAGCGTGGAACCCTTCGGAACCCTTGATGTCGGCGACGGCTTCATTCACGAGCATGGTGTTGTCCGCAACAGCATCAGCATCACCGCCAGCGATGGCTACTGGAAGGAGCGCTGCGTGGCCCGAGTCAGAAACGGGGCCGTCGTTCGTGAGGTACGAACCCACGCCCAGAACGGTCTCGGATCCCAGAGCAGAAACCGTCTCCTGCACCTGAGCGACGTACGCGATGTAGCCCGGGTCGTCGGCTGTGAGTGCGTCGTTGGTGATCACCACGAACTCCGTATCAGCGGATTCGCCTCGCAACTCGTCGATCAGTTCCTGAGCCTGGGTTGACTCGGGGTTGTCTGTGAAGCTGACCGAGGAGGTCAGAGCGCTGCCGAGCAGTTGGGACGAAAGTGCGATCGCGCTGATCAGCATGATCAACCAGATTCCAATCGTTCTCCACGGTCGTGTGGCGCTGCTTCGTGCAAGCGCCTCGGTGCCGAAATTCATTGTCATTCTCCCTTGTTGGGTATACGGTGTATGTGTACAGCGTAAGTATACGGTGTAAATGTATATGTACACTGTAAGCTTGTCAAGCTCGACTTGGAGATTTCTTTGCCCTACGCTCCAGACATGACCACAGCACAACGAGCGACGCTCACAAGGGACCGCATCATCGAGGCAGCTGTGGCCTATGCCGATACATACGGCATAGAGGCGCTATCAATGAGAAAACTCGGTGCTGAACTCGATGTCGAGGCAATGTCGCTGTACAACCATGTGGGCAACAAGGACGACATCTACGACGGGATGATCGACTATGTCTTTGCATTGATCCCGCTCCCAGACCCGGACACCGCTTGGCAGGAATCGATCCGGACCGTCGGAGTCGCGGGCATGGATACATTGACCGAACATGGCTGGGTCGTCACGCTGCTCATGAGGCGGGGGAACTTCGGACCCTCGGCGCTGAGATTCACGGACGCGGTTATCGGCACACTCACCGACGCAGGGTTCTCCGACGAGGACGCTCATCATGCATGGCAGATGATCTCGTCGCACACGATGGGTTACGCATTCCAAGCCGCGGCCAATCCCGCCGGGAACCACGACGACCACATCGACGTTGAGGCAGCCCTCTCGGCAGCCAACGATCAGTTCCCAAATGTTGCGCGTCTCGCTCCTCTCCTCGCGCAGTGTGAATACGGCTCGGAGTACGCTTTTGGTCTTGAAATCATCATCGACGGCATGGCAGCACGGCTGCCGACTGACGCCTGAGCTCAGGTCGCTTCCAGCTCTGCAGGCTTTCCAAACTTGCGCTTGAAGACAATGTAGGCGATAGCGCCCGCGGGAATCGGGAGCCAGAACTGGAACAGCCGGTAAGCAAGCGTCGCGAGCGTGGCATCGGGGCCAGGGATGCCAGCCGCCACGAGCATTGCAGTGAGGCCGACCTCGACGAATCCAAGACCGCCCGGCGTGAGCGGAATCATCCCGAGTACTGCTGAGCCAGCAAACGCAACGAGCACCAAGCTGGGACGCGGCTGAGCTCCGACAGCGATGAGGGCGACAAGCAGCACCATGTAGTCGAGCGTCCAGTTGGCTACCGAGGCGAGCAACGCCTTCCACCACCGGGAACCCAACGATGAAACGACCTCATTGCGCTGGTCGAGAAAGTGCTGCGCGGTTGGGTGCCAGTCCTTGTGGAACTTGTCACCCAACCAACACACGACTCGCTCCACAATGCCACCAATGAAGAGCAGGGGCTTGTCGAATCTCACAACGAGGAACACCGCGCTGAACATGAGTACGAAGAGGACCGTTCCCACGATCCCGACGGGGAGAAGCCCGCTCGGTATGGGGGCAGAGAGGGCGGCGAGGAGCAGGGCTATTGCCGGCAGGGAGAACAGGACAAGATTCGAGATGAAGGAAACCGACGCAAGGGCCGCCGCTGCCCGCGCCGTTGACACACCCGAGACAGAGAGCATCTGGAAGTAGGAGGCACCAGCGGCAACCGCTCCTCCGGGTACGACCTTCGCCATCGCATTTGATACAAGCTGAGATGTTGCCGCGACGAACCGAGAGATGCCAGGGACCGCGATGTGCGTTAACTCCCACGCCGCCATGAACGCACCCGTCATGAGCGCTCCCATCAACACGAACCAGTACCAATCGATGCCACTGAGGTCCTGGGACGAGGAGAAAACCTCAACAAGCCTTGGCCACAGGAAGTAAAGGACGACACCGGACGCGACAAGAAAGCCCGATCGAACCGCGATCCTCTTCCACAGTTCTCGTCTATTTACCTGAGGCTCAACTTGTTCAGTCATATGGGTGGAGCATCCCGCGAGATTCCTGCGACAAATCTAACGAATGACGCGCGGCCAACCACACGAATTACGGGTTCTCACTCCTCGGCCGCGGATGATACGGACTCGTTGGCGTCGCACATCGCCCTCATCGCGTCGAGATATGGCCAGTAGTCGACCTGGACGGTGTGGCGCGGACGATCCTGATAACGCTCTGAACGCTCGAAGGAATCCGTAATGATCTCCGCTCTCATCTCACCCGCATTCGGAAGCGAATGCCCATCAAGAAGTTGGGCCACCCAACGCGCCTGCTGTTCGGCCAGAGGCGGCAGAGCACCGACGGGCTGGATCAACCCTATGAAGAAGAGTCCGGGGATGTCGACCGGCACCACCTGCTTGTAGAGCTCCACCTTGTTGACATCAGGTGCAAAGAGAGACTCATCGAGGAAGGGGAACGAGATTCGATATCCCGTCGCATAGATCACGACGTCTGCCCGTGTGCGCTCACCGTCCGTGAACACGACCTCCTCACCAGCGAATCGAGAAATGTCCCTTCGGACTGTGATCTGGCCGTCCTTGATCAACGCAAGGAGGTCCGCAGAAACCGTTGGGTGCTGGCTCAGCAACGGCGTATCCGGGGCAGGAAAGCCGTAGGACTCCTGTGATCCACGCGCCGCGTAGAGCAATGCCCTGTAGGTGGCTCGCTGGACACTGAGCGGCAGCTGTGACGATCTTCGGGTCGAGAAACTGTCGAGTGGCCTGCCGAATACATATCTCGGCAACACGTGGGCACCCGATCGGGTTGAAAGCGTGACCGAGTTTGCATGCCATGAAAGCTCGCTCGCGATATCTGCGCCCGTGTTTCCGACACCGACAACAACGACGTCCTTGCCGAGGAACCGGTCGGGTGTCCGGTAGGACTGGGCATGCATTGTCTCACCAGAGAACGGCCCGTCATGGAGCGGCAGGTTCGGATCCCAGTGATGTCCCGACGCAACGATCACCGCTCGGTATCTGGCTGTGGACTCGTCTCCCGATGCGAGGTCGCGAACGGTTACCAACCAGTCCTCCCCGTCAGGTACCGCGTGCAGCACTTCGTGGCGGAATGAGATCCGCTTCTTCAGTCCGAACGTCTCCGCGTACGTACTGAGATACTCGAACACCTGGGTGTGGTGGGGATACGCGGGCCAACTCCGCGGCATGTCAAGGTCACCGTATGCAAAACGTTCCTTTGAAGTGTCGACATGAAGGGAGGCGTACGCGGGTGACCGTCCTGAGTCGTTGCCGTACTGCCAATTGCCGCCGATGTCGCTGCTGATCTCGAAGCAGTCAAAGGCGACACCTCGATCGATGAGTTGTTTTACCGCCGTCAGACCGCTGACCCCTGCTCCGATCACACATACGGGAAGTTGCTCGCTCACAGACATGATGATGCCACGCTCCGGTTCGTTCCAGTGTCACGACGGCATGTCGAGGGGGGTGAGCAGGTCGGCTGTGTTGTTCTGGACCTTGTTCACGAGGGTCGACACGGCGTATTCAGACATGAGTTCGGCCGGGTAGACGCCCACGAGATCTTTGACTGCTTCCTTGTCAGTGAGGTCTCGGTCGAGCCAGGCATCCCAGCGGTCGGGCGGCATGATCACAGGCATCCGGTCGTGCAGCTTGTCGATGAGACCGTTCGGCTTGCCGGTGAGAATCGTGCAGGAGACAATGCGTTCGTCCGTGTCGGGGTCGTTCCATACCGACCAGAGTCCTGCCGCAGGCAGCGGGGCACCATCTGACGAGAATATGTAGTGGGGTAGCTTGCCTTTGGCCTTCCGTTCCCACTCGTAGAAGCCGTCCACGGGAACGATGCAGCGCCGTCTGGCAAACGAACTTCGGAACATCGGTTTGTCCGCAGCGGTCTCGGACCGAGCGTTGAAGGTGCGGGATCCGATCTTCCTCTCCTTCGCCCATGAGGGAATGAGGCCCCATCGAAACGATGACAGCACGCGTTCACCATCGTGCTCCGCAACCGCATAGATCTGGGAGGTCGGCGCAACGTTGTAGCTCTCTCGAAGCGTCTCCGTCCGAATGAACTCGGCCCCGAAGTGTTCCGCGTAGAACTCCGGTTTCTCCACCTGTACAAAGCGTCCGCACATAGTCCGGTAGACGGTAGCCGGTAGCCGGTAGACAGTCAGCGCTGTCGACAGTCGTCCCCGGACGCGGTCAAGGACGGTACCGTTCGTGCCGATGGAAAGCAGGATGACCCCAGCTATCTCGTTCTCCTCCGTTCGAAAGACCTTCGGCGACGTCGTCGCGCTCGACAACGTAGACATCTCGGCCCCCGCCGGAGCCGTCACCGTGCTCCTCGGCCCCAACGGGGCAGGCAAGACCACCACCGTCCGCCTGACCACCGGCGCAATGACGCCAGACTTTGGTTCGATTCGGGTGCTCGGCCTCGATCCGCTCACCAACGGCGACGAGGTGAGGGCTCGAGTCGGCGTTGTTCCGCCCAAGCCCGCCTTCTACGACCAGCTTTCCGGGCGGGAGAACCTTGCATTCGCTGCGACGATCTTCGAGGCGGACGAGTCTGAGGCAAACGACGCTGCTGCGAGGTTCGGCATCGATCACGCCCTCGATCAGGACGTGGGCGGCTACTCGACTGGCATGCGTACACGACTTGCACTGGCGCGTGCAGTTCTTCATGATCCCGAAGTTCTGATGCTCGACGAGCCAACAGCGGGACTGGATCCCGAGTCGGCTCGCTCGGTTCTCGACCTGATTGCGGAGATGGCCGGCAGGGGGCGCACCATTGTCATGTGTACGCACCTGTTGCACGAGGCAGAGGGCATTGCAGACCATCTCGTGCTCCTCGAAGATGGGGAAGTCCGCACATCTGGCAATCCGGAGGCACTCACGAAGCGATACATGCCTGACCCGATCGTCATCATCGATGCCGAGGACACTGAGTCGCTGCGCTTCATCTCTGAACTCGACGGCGTGCTCGACATTAGATACGACGGAGCTCTACACGTGACCCTCGACTCGGTCGATCGCGTACCTGACATCGTCATCGAAGCCGTAAAGCGCGGTGTCAGACCAACACGGGTGGAGCCACTTACCCCAACGCTCGAGGATCTGTACTTCGAGATGCAGCGCACACATAGGGGCGAACAATGAGATGGCCAATGATCAAGGCGGTTGTCCGGGTCGATCTCTATCGCCTCTTCAAGACGAAGGACTATTGGATTCCGTTGGTGATCCTCGGCGGGATCTTCTTCGTGGTACTCCCGATAGTGCTTCTCGGTTCGCTGGGACTCGTTCAACAGTCGGCAGCGATCGGCCAAATCGGTCAGATCATCGGAACGCTGCCCGACGCCATCCAGCAGAACATACAAGGCGACAATCCCGCCACTCGCGCCTCATACGCGTTCGCTGTGTATCTACTCGCACCGATCGCGATCGTTGTTCCACTCACAATCTCGTCGGCTGTAGGCGCAAACTCCATCGTTGGTGAGCGCGAACGTGGGACGGGTGAATACTTGGCGCACAGCCCGCTGACGGTCAAGGAGATCTACATCGCAAAGCTGATCGCAAGCCTCATCCCCGGCTACCTCGCAGGCATCGTCGGATTCGCGCTGTACGCGCTGGTCGTCAATGTCATCGTCGGCCCACAAGTGGGCGGTTGGTTTTTCCCCACGGTCGGCTGGATGCTGTTGGTGCTGTGGGTGATCCCGCCATTCATCGCGATCGCGCTGTCTCTGATCCTTCGCTTGTCTGCAAAGGTGAGATCTGCGGCATCCGCGCACCAGGCCTCGAGCCTGGTCACCCTGCCGGTCATCCTCATGAGCTATGCGGTTGCAACAGGCCTTCTCTACTCACCTGTCATCTCGGCAGCTGCCGCAGGACTCATTGCATGGATCATCGCTGCCGTGCTGCTCATCACAGGCTCAAAGTCGATCAAACGAGAGCGGCTGCTCGGTGTCTCGGCTGAGGCGTAGCGTCAGTCCAGTGCGAGTTGCATCAGCATCGTCGAGTGGTATCGCCCATCCTTGAAGCCAGCCTCATCAAGAACACCGATCACCGTGTAGCCGAGATTTCGGTGAAGTGCGATCGATGCGTCATTCGGGAGGGCGATGATGGCAAACACTCGGTGGAAGCCATCAGCCCTGAGTGTGTCAAGAAGTCCCGAGTAGAGCGCTGTGCCGAGTCCACGACCCATGGCCCCGGGGGAAAGAACCACGGTTGACTCGACCGAGGATCGATAGGCCCGCTTTGGCTGCCAGGGCCCCGCCCAGGACGCACCTACAACGGCATCGCCCTCGCATGCAACCAATATCGGGTACCCATCCGCCACCCTCTCTCTGAACCATTCGAGGCGTTGCTCTTTGCTCCACGGCTCGACGTCAAAAGAGACATGGGAATCGACGATGTACTCGTTGTAGATCGCGTTCATCTCGGGAACGTCGGCTTCGATCGCCCGACGAATCACCAGATCACTCATGCGGCAGCCGGAGCCTTCTTGCGTCTCGACCGGCGGTCTCCACCTGTGGATGGCTCCCATTTGAACCACCTGATCGCAAGCACCACAGCAACCACACCCCACAACGTCATGTATGCGAGAGACGCCCACTCCCACCCTCCTCCAACCGTCTGAGGATTGAACGCGGCAACGAAGGGCGTCACGAAGTGTTTCAGGGGAAAGATGTTGGCGACGGTATCAAGCCAGGCCGGCGCATCGGCGGACGGCACGATGAAGACACCTGAAAAGAATGCAAGCGGGAGCAGCGTTGCGTTGGCAACGGCCGTTGCGGCCTCACCGGTGGGAACGACCGCGGCAACCAGGAGACCGAGCGACGCAAACGTTGCAACACCCACAGCGAACGTCACGATCGCTGATGCCAGAGTCGCCGCGTAGATCTGCACACCGTAGAACACCACACCGATCGTCATCATGATCACGACAGAAATCGTTGCGATCATGATCGCCGAGACAATCTTTCCACCCATGTACACCGCTGCGGGAAGCGGCGCACCTCGTACTCGTTTGAGTATCCCCTGGTCCCTCTGATACGCCGTCGTCACTGCGAGATTCGTGTAGGTGGCCGATACAGCCGCGAACACGGCCATGGACGGGGCGTAGTACTGGGCGGTTGTGACGCCGAGATACTCGATCTCCTGGTTGCCGAACATCAGGGAGACGACGACGAAAATCATAAGAGGGAAGAAGAGGGTGAAGAAGGCGGCCATCGGGTTCCTGAAGAAGATCTTGTTCTGGTACTTGATCTGGCCCCAGAGGAGTGAGGCGTTCGAGGGGCGCTTAGACATCGGCTGCCTCCCCGGTGAGTTCGAGATACACATCCTCGAGGGAGGGCTGGGAAACACTGAGACCGGTCAAATCGATCCCGTGGTCGATGGCCCAGCCCGTGATGCGGTAGAGATCATGCGTTGGATCCTTCGTGCGGACAACGACACCGCCATTCTCGGCCACAGAGAAGTCGTTGGCAGGGAGGCCCTCCATCGACTGGCCGTTCGAATTGAACGTGATGAGCGTGCCAGAGGTTGCTCTACCGCCCAATGTGTCGGGGGGGCCTTCGGCAACGATCTTCCCTTTGGCCATCACTGCGACGCGGTCGGCGAGAAACTGTGCCTCGTCCATGTAGTGAGTGGTCAGCAGGACGGTCTTGCCGAGAGACGTGAGGTTCTTAACGATCGACCACGCTTGGCGCCGCGCCGAAGGATCGAAACCGGTTGTCGGCTCATCAAGGAAGATGACCTCGGGGTCGCCAACGATTCCGAGGGCGAGCTCAAGCCTCCGTCGCTGGCCGCCGGACAGAGACCTGATCCGAGCGTCCGACTTTTCCTCCAATCCGACGAGCTCGATCAGCTCACCCGTCGGCCTCCGATTCGGATACATGGAGCCATACGTGTCTATGGCCTCAGCAACGGTGAGCTGCTCCTCAATCGCAGTCTCCTGGAGCACTATGCCGATTCGTTCCTTGTAGGCCCTATGGGCCTTGGCCGGGTCATATCCGAGCACCGAAACTGTTCCTGATGTCTGGGAGCGGTAGCCCTCGAGTATCTCGACAGTCGTTGATTTGCCAGCTCCATTTGGACCCAGGATTGCAAACACCTCTCCTGCCTCGACGGAGAGATCGATACCGTCAACGGCCGTGACGTCGCCGTAGTACTTCACAAGATCGTGGATTTCGATGACGGGCATACCCCATTTCACCACACAGCAAGCAGCAATGGGCACCGTACTCCTGACGCCTGAAGCCCGAAAGCTGACGGCTGCCAACCGAAACACCCCCGAAACATCAACGTGCGAAAGCCGTAACGGTGAGGTAACCGAGGGGCAATAGGCGTGCCGTACGTTCTCTCCAACAATTGGCGGACACTCAACGGGAGGACACAATGAAACGAAGGATCATCTTGCTCGCCGGGGCTACGGCATCCCTGATCGCCGGTCCGCTGGCCACCGGCGCAATGGCCCAGGAGGTATCAGTAGGCGAGGTTGCTTCGGCGGTCAACAGCGTCTGGATCGTTGTCGCAGCGATTCTCGTCATGTTCATGCAGGCGGGATTCGCCCTGGTCGAGGCAGGATTCACCAGAGCGAAGAACGCAGGGAACATCATCATGAAGAACGTGATGGACTTCTCGCTTGGAAGCCTCACCTACTGGGCATTCGGGTTCGCCCTCGCCTACGGCGGTTCGAGCATCGGTGGGTTCCTCGCCTACGGCGACCTCTTCTTCTTCGATGACCAATCGCGTGCAGGTGAGTGGTTCTTTCAGGTCGTGTTCGCTGCAACCGCAGCGACAATCATCTCCGGTGCCGTCGCGGGTCGCGTGAAGTTCACGTCGTACCTCATCTACACACCGTTTGTCACGGGCTTGATCTACCCCGTTGTCACCCACTGGGTGTGGGGTGGAGGATGGCTCTCCGAGATCGGGTTCCTCGACTTCGCCGGATCCGGCGTTGTGCACATGCTCGGAGGCGTGGCAGCCCTTGCTGGCGTCCTCATCGTCGGGCCACGCATCGGGAAATATGACGAAGAAGGAACACCTCGGTCGATCCCTGGCCACTCTGTAACGCTCGGCGCCCTGGGTGTCTTCATCCTCTGGTTCGGGTGGTATGGCTTCAACGCCGGATCCACATTGGCCGCCGTCGGTCAGGACATAGCTACACCTGCGGTCACGACGACGCTTGCGGCCTCGGCTGGAGCCCTGGGTGCGATGTTCACTGCGTGGATCATCACTGGAAAACCGGATGTCGGTTTCACGCTGAACGGTGTATTGGCCGGCCTCGTCGGTGTTACCGCTGGGACCGCAAGCCTCTCTTTCGGCGGGTCCATTCTCGTTGGTCTCGTTGCAGGAGTGATCATGGTGTTCTCCGTGATGGCTCTCGAGAAGGTGGGAATCGACGATCCCGTCGGAGCGATCTCAGTTCATGGAACTGCTGGCTTGTGGGGGTTGATTGCAGTCGGCCTACTGACCTCGGACGCCAACATCGGCATCCAACTGGTCGGAGCCCTCGCGATCGCCACGTGGGCGTTCGGCACGAGTTTCCTTGTCTTCAAAGTCATAGACCTGACCGTTGGTATGCGGGTGACGCCTACCGAGGAACGAGAGGGACTCGACCGGTCGGAGCATGGTGGTGAGGCGTACCCGGAATTCGTCTTCCAGGAGCAGGTCGCGAGGCCAAGGGATCTCGATCCGGTGGGGACGAACGGGCATTGATCGACGGCACACAATGACGTCTGGCGACACAGGGCTCGGTGGGGGCCTCGTCGCGCGGGGCGCGTTCCCTATTCGCCGTACCAGCGGTTGGGGCGGGTTCTGAGACCCGTGAAACCGAGTTGGTCGCAGAGTGTCTCGTACGCCTCGCGGTGGACACCCCTCCACTCAAGCTCGCCAAGAGTTTGGGGGATGTCCGCATCGGTGCGGAGCGTCGCGAGATCTCTGTAGAGAAGCGCGTCGTCCATCCGATCACGGAGGGTCTCGGCGAGTTTCGCTGCGCTGCGCACCTTCACGTTCCAGTCCTCCTCGGATGCGGGGATGGCGTCGAGGTGGATGTAACTCGCCAGCAACGCGCCCGACGACTTCGCACCCCATCCCGGAAGTCCAGGAATCCCATCGGCCGTGTCTCCGACGAGCGCTAGGTAGTCTGGTATCGATTCGGGTGACACACCAAACTTCTCCCTCGTGCCGTCCGCATCGATAAACACGCCGTTCCGACGGTCATAACCGACGATCTTTGGATTCCCGAACAGCTGTGTCATGTCCTTGTCGGGACTCATCACGACGACCCGGTCGACCTCGTCCAGCGAACTTGTTGGCTGCGGCTGCAGCCAGACCGTCATCGGCCTCCTGCTCGATCATTGACCACACGGTCACGCCCATTGCCTCCATCGCCCGTTCCGCAACAGGGAACTGGGCGTGGAGATCTCGGAGGGGTGCCTTCTCCCGTCTTGTAGCCATCGAACATGGCATTGCGGAACGACTCGATCACGGAATCGAATGCTGCTCCAACGTGCGTTACGTCGCCGCTTGCTAGAAGTGAGAGCGTGGATGACATCAGGCCGGCTACCGCCCCGATCTCCCAGCCCTCTGGTGTCTGGCGCGGAGGCGCGCCGAAGTGGTTCCGGAAGAGTTCGTAGGTGCCATCGATGACGTGGAGAGTTGCCATGACGTTCATTCTCGCGTATCGGCGCACCGAGTGCCTGAGACCGGGAGCAACGCGGCCCACTTCCACCAATTGGTTCTCACTGGCTGGCTCGGCGTGACCATGACTTCTGATAGCCGATACCTTCATTGCATGGCTGATTCATTGATAGACGTGCACGACCTTGAGCGTATCGTCGATAGCGAGGACACGCGTGTGATCGATTGCAGGTGGTATCTCACCGAGCCAGAACTGGGTGTTGCCGAGTACCGGCACGGGCACATTCCCGGCGCTGCCTACGCATCGTTGGAAACCGATCTCAGCGGACCCAGTGGAGCGGGACGTCACCCGTTGCCGTCACCCGAGACCTTCGCAGCCACTTTGGGGAAGCTCGGAATCACAACCTCAACGAGGGTCGTTGTGTATGACGACCGAGGTGGCGCGATTGCGGCACGTCTTTGGTGGATGTTGACCAACCAGGGGCATGACTTGACGGCAGTGCTCGATGGCGGGATCCAAGCGTGGATCGCCGCTGGCCACGATCTCTCGACCACACAAACATCGCCTCCAACGGGCACATTCCCCTGTCGCCCATGGAGAGGCGTCGTCAATCGAGACATCGTCGTCAATCGGCAGGTGAACACCATCCTGATCGACTCGCGCTCGCGCGAGCGCTACGTCGGAGACGAGGAACCTATCGATCCAAAGGCTGGCCACATCCCGGGTGCCATCTCGCTGACACAGGCAGAGAACCTCACAGAGGACCTCAGGCTCCTACCGTCGGACATCTTGCACTCCCTGTTCTCGGGCGCAGGAATCACCGGAACCGAGGACGTTATCGTTCATTGCGGATCCGGCGTCACCGCATGTCACAACATCCTGGCAATGGACGTCGCAGGCATTGAGCGACCTCTGCTGTATGTCGGCTCATGGAGTGACTGGTCATCAGTCGATCTCCCGGTCGCCACAGGGGAGGCACCGTGAGCGCTGCAAGGGACACGATCAACTCAAAGCTGAGCCGCGTCGAATTCACGATGATGATCTCAATGATCATGGCGGTCACTGCCCTCGCGATCGACATGATGCTCCCCGCTTTCGGTGCAATGCGGTCAAACTTCGGTCTCGCAGCGGATTCGAACGCTGTGGCACCGATCATCACCTTCTTCTTCTTGGGACTCGCCCTCGGACAGCCAGTCTTTGGACCACTCTCGGATGCCCTTGGACGCAAACGAGTCCTGTACGCCGGCCTTGCCTTGTACGTCGTGGCATCGATCGGAGCAGCGTTCTCCCCGAGTCTGGGCGTCCTGCTACTTCTACGGTTTGTCGCAGGTCTCGGCGCTGCGGGACCCAATGTCGTCGCACGAGGCGTCGTGAGAGATGCTTATGAGGGCCAAGCCATGGCCAAGGTCATGTCCTACGTCATGGCGGTGTTCATCTTGGTTCCCGTGCTGGCGCCAACCCTCGGCGCGCTCGTCCTTCGTTTCGGAGAATGGCAGCTGATCTTCTGGTTCTTCGCCGCCTTCGGCGTAGGAGTCGGCCTCTGGACACGGAGGCTCCCGGAAACCCTGCCACCGGACATGCGAATCCCCTTGAACCTCAGATATCTCATCGAGGCAACCGGAGTCGTTCTTCGAAGCCGGCTAACGATGGGCTTGACATTCGCCGCGGCAGCGTTGTTCGGGTTCTTCACTTCATATCTCGCTTCGAGCCAGCTCATCATCGACGACGTATTCGGTCTCGATGCCTGGTTTCCGATCATCTTTGGTGGATCCGCTGCTGTCCTCGGCGTAGGAATGCTCGTGAATGCTCGGCTGCTCGACGTCGTCCCGCTGCGGCTGCTGCTCAAACGGACATTCATCGGCTACGGCGCGGCGGTCCTCCTACTTGCCACGATCGCCTGGACGACCGGAGGAACTCCGCCGTTCTGGCTGTTCCTTGTCGGTTTGATTCCAATTCTCTTCTGCCATGCCCTGTTGATCCCGAACCTCAACGCGGCAGCAATGGTCCCAATGGGCCAGGTTGCTGGAACGGCTGCGGCCGTGATGGGTACCGTCACGATTCTCGGTGGCGCCACTATGGGTGCCGTCATCGATATCGCCTATAACGGCACGATCATCCCCCTTGCTACAGCAAGCCTCATCGGATTCGCCCTCGCTTTTGCATTCTTCATCTGGGCAGAACGCGTCTGGGACGAAGCATCTCAGCCAGTGGCAGTCCACGCTCCGACGACTGACAGCTGAAGAAATGTGACCGATCGCGTCCACCGCGCGTCATTCCTTGTGTACAGACACCTCTCACAGGAGCATCACATGAAACTCAACGAAGCAAGCTGGGATCGCATCGCACGGGTCGTTCTCGGCGTCGCCCTCATCCTCGGAGGACTGCTGACCGTCGGCGGTACCGGTGGCTACATCATGGCTGGGATCGGGCTTGTCCCTCTGATCACAGGCCTCATGGGCTGGTGCCCGATCTATGCGATCTTCAGGACAGGCACGAAGAACGACGAATCTGTCAACGCCGCCACCTGACGCGTATCTCGAAGCACCTCGCACACGATGGACACCCATACCGACCAAGCTGAAGTCCTCTTCTTCACCGCACCCCACTGCTCGGCGTGTAAGGCGATGAGACCCGTCGCCGACACTGTTGCAAGCCGTTACGACGGAACAGTGCGCTTCACCGAAGTGGACAGCTCAGTTGACCGGATGTCTCCCTCCGTCCATCGTGTGCGGGGTGTTCCGACCTTCATTGCGCTCAACGACGGTGAAGAGGTGGGAAGGGCTGTTGGAGCCCACTCCGCCGATCAACTCGACAAGCTGTTCGCTTCAGCCGAATCAGGCGTACACAAGCGGGGCCGGATCTCGCCGAAAGAGAGAGGTATGCGCCTCGGTGTCGCCGGAATGTTCGGTGTCGTCGCGGTTGCAGCATCCACACCCGTGCTCTGGGCCTTCGCTCTTATTGCCCTCGTACTCGCAACGTGGGATCTGGTTCGACCGTGATCGTCATAGCAGCCGCCACCCAGTGCTCCGCACGTGCGACCACCACCTGCAGCGCGAATAGGGGTGGTCTGATGGGATATCTCCGTTCCGTCGCATCTCCGGCCGCCATGACGATCGTGGTCACCGCTCGCCAACTTCGGAGCATCAATGGTCCTGCCCATCACTGATACGGTGCACCACGCACGGCGCGATACGACGGTTGCATGGCTCTTCGTTGCAATCCAGTTCGCCCTTCTCGCCGTGATGGTGTTCTACCCACGCGACCAGGCGTGGATCCCGACCGACGTGATGAGGACCATCGGCTTGGCGTTCATGGCAGCGGCCGTTGGCATAGGCCTGTGGTCAGCGGCCTACCTCGGAAGAGGTTTGACACCTTCTCCGCTTCCGAATGGCTCAACTGATCTGGTGATGCGGGGCCCCTACCGGTTCGTTCGACATCCGATGTACACGTCTGTCATCCTCCTCGGCATCGGCATGGCAATACGATCGGGAAGCTGGATCGTCACCGTGGCCCTGATCGCCTTGGTGGTCCTCTTCGCAGTCAAGTCGCGCTGGGAGGAACTGCATCTCGCCGATACCTTCCCCGGATATGAGCGCTACATGACGTCCACAGGCAGATTCGTTCCGCGGCTGGCTCGCTGATCCTCTTCCCCGACCATCATCGATTCGATACACTCCCAGTCCATGACGGTTGCAAAGACAGGCGACATGGCGGACAGACCGATTTCTCGGCTCTTCAATGAGTTCGCGGACGCGATCTACACGCTTGGCTATCGCATCGTTGGCGACAGGCATCTTGCAGAGGACGTTGTCCAGGAGACGTTCATCAAAGTCATCAGGGCCCTTCCCACGTACCGAGGCGATGGGCCCATTGGGGGTTGGATCTACCGCATCGGGTACAGGGAAGCGATTACGGTTACTCGCAGGCGTCGGGAGGACCCCATCGACCCCATGACCTATCAGGTGACATCCGTGTCCGCTGCGACTTCTGTCGAAGCGGACGTGTTGAACCTCGAGCTGGTCTCTCGGTTGGACGACGCGATGAGTCAGCTCTCCGAGCCGGTGAGGGCCGCCTTCACCCTGAGAGATATCCAGGGGCTATCGACAGCCGAAGTAGCCACCGTCCTCGACGTGTCCGAGTCCGCGGTCAAGATGCGCCTCGCCAGAGCGAGAGAGGCATTGAGGATCCAGTTGAAGGAGTACCTGTGAGCCTGACGTGTGACGATCTCGATACCATGCTCCCGGAGTTCCTCGATGGGTCAATCACCGCCGACGAAGCGACTCTCGCAGCAGAGCATCTTGCAACCTGCGAGGAATGCACAGCGGAACTGAATGAACTCGAAGGTGTCACAAAGCTGTACCGGGAGCACGGAACGATGCACCTGCCTGACGAGTCACGCAAGCGTATTGCGGGAAGTCTCGGAATCTCTGAAGAGCTGTGACGCGCCGGAGGGACCCTAACGAGTCCCTCCGAGCGATTCGATTGGCTACTTGAGCGTCGCACCGATGTAGGCGTGACGCGTAACCACCCATCCATCGTCCGACCAATCGGTGACGGTGAAGATCGAGAATCCGACCACACCATCAGGATCTGCGTTCGACGTGATACGGCTTGGCGCCACCACCCACTTTGTGGTGCCATCGCCAACGATCAGCCTGTCCCCAGTGGCCTCGGTCTGATATCCGTACGCCTCCCACCCATCGATGATGCCCGCGGTCTCGGCAGCGTTCCACGTGCCGCCGTAGGACGAGTGGACGTAGTCCATCTCGCGGACGTACCCGAGGAACGCTTCGCCGTCGTAGTCGTTCCACGAACTGCCATAGCCGTCGAGCATGGTTGCGATCTCTGCCGGAACCTCCGTTGCGCTCGTTGTTGTGAGATCGTTGACCACCCACGCACCCAACGCAACTACGGCTATTGCAAGCACAACCACTGCCGCGATCAGCCACCGGTTCGTCCGATGAGCCTCTTCGAGTTTGTGATCGACCGGCGGTGTTTCGAATGTTGTTGACATTGCGGTCTCCCTTCCTTTCGTACTTGATCTACTCCGAGCGCTGCGCAGCGCAAGAACTACGAGAATTAGTGCCACGACGGCCAGGACTGCTGAAACGCTGAGCAGACCCCACCCGGTGGATGCCGACGTACCAGCGCCGACGGCGTACGAAACGGTGCCAGACGCCGCGTCGTCACCGGACTGGCGAAGTGCATGGCCTAGTCCGAGAGATCCAGCGATAACGAACACCGTCACGCCGAATCCGAGCCCCACAGCGAATCTCGGTGACACCTGCCACGTTGCGCGTGGCCGGTGAAGCTGCTCGACCAGGCGTTGTCCAGCGAACACGTCGTCAGCGGTTACACGCTCGACGTTCGCATCGAAGTAGCTGCGAATCTGAGTGTCAAGATCAGGCATCGATCGTCACCCCCAGTGAGGAGCGAAGCTTTCCGAGCCCCCGCTCAGCATGTGTGCGCACCGTCCAGCGGGACGAACCAACGAGGTCGGCAACCTCACGTTCCGTGTAGCCAAGGCCATGGATCATCACCACAGCAACACGCTGATTCTTCGACAGCTGATCGAGCGCGGCTGGCAGTTCGGGGACAACAGTCGGCTCATCCATCGGAGCGACCTCGGGGAAAAGAACACGAGGCCGCGTGTACCGCCTCGCCTTGCTCTGGCCGACCCGATAGAGATACCCGGCAGCGTTGGTCATGCCCTTCACGCGGTCCCAGTGCTCCCAGGCCCACCCGAGAGCATCTGCGGTTGCCTCAGCGCCCGTCTCAACGCCATATGCAGCGGCCAGTGCGTAGGAGAGCCGAGGTTCCGTCTCCTTGACGAAGCGAGTGAACTCCCTCTGGTCCGGGTTGCTCGAGCGCCGCATCTGTCACCTCACCCATATAGATCATCCACCCATACGGCTTGGGCGACAAGTAGAAATCGCCCTCCAAGAACGGCCTGCGCATGAAAGATCGCCCATCTCATCGACTGGCGACGAATCGCGACTCATTGCGCCCCAGCGTGTCCCAACAAGCACCAATAGGGCCAAAAGTCACATTCTTTAATTCGTTACTAAGTGACTCGTTATTACATGGAATTCTCGATACAATGACCACAACAACCACACCTTGTGAAAACTTTCACAAGTCCGCAAAGAAGAGGGAGACACAATGAGAACCCGAATACGACAGCTTGGAATCGTGATGGCGATCCTTGGGCTGATATTCGCAATCGGCGGAGCATATGCGTTCACGCAGGTACAGGAAGGTTACGACTCGCTAGAGGCGTTCAGCGTGGCACAGAACGTGGCGCTCAGCTACAACGAGGATGGCGAGCTCGTGGACCGCGGCACCACTGAGGGCGCAGACGCCATCATGGTACTCCTCGTCGACGAATGGGGCTACCCCGTAAAGGATGGCGACCTCGACCCGAACGACCCGCTCGTGAACACGGCGACAGAGTACATGTACCAGATGGCAACAGTCGGGTACCACACCCTCCACGGCACACAGACAGTGGTGTTGCTTGAGGATGTCGAGTACAACGATGAGCTGTTTGCCGCAGGCGAGTACGAGCTATTGGTTCGTACCGTTGGCGACCGTGGCGAGCTTGGTGGATATTGGACGGACTTTGACCGTCAGCACCCCATCGAAGGACCGGCACGCTCACAGGCATGGAGCGGCACTGCTCACGGCCTCTTTGGAGAATTGGGCGTCGGTGTGACGACAGCCTCGACGTTGCAGCTCGCCAACGGTGTCAGCGTGCTGATCATCGGCCTCGGCCTCACGATCATGCTCCTTGGTGCTGGCATGTTCTGGGCCGGCAGTAGCAAGGAAGACGATCCCATGCCAGTGGCCGTCGACCACGATCCAGTACCAGAGCCAGTTTCCGTCTAGAAGCACATCCACAGCGAACGATCTGGGGTCCAACAGGGCCCCAGATCTCGTCTTCCATGACATTGAACCTGAAGCCGCAAAGTCTCAAGCAACTGACACGTTCCAGGCCCCCGCCGGTATCTTCCACGGTTGAGGGATCCATTGCTCCAACCGTAGAGCAGCGGACTTTCTGATCCGAAGCGGGTGGGGCTCGAGTCCACCACGGCCCACACGAATCCGCCCGGTGGCGGATCCTTTGGCAGTTCATCTTTCCGAAAGCATCTCCTCGTCGCTACAGCTGCCTGATCGGGTGACGGGTGCGATACGGCTCAGCTGTATCCCTGAGCATCAACTGTTGGAGCGCTGTTCCGCGATGCGGGTCATTCGCCGCGCCATGAGTCGCCAGATTGGAACGTGGAAGGGCAGGAGAACCCACCAGTAGAAACGGCCGAGCAACCCACGCGGAACGAACCATGCAGTCTGAATCAGCCGGGAGCCCCCCTCGATCGGTTCGACCTCCCACTCCAACCAGGCAGTGCCCGGGGACTTTCATCTCAGCCTGCAGCAGCAGCCGCCCGAGATGCGGCTCGATCTCTGCTACACGAAAGAAATCAAGCGACTCGCCGGGTCGCAGTTCCTCCGGGTGTCGTCTGCCCCGCCGCAGGCCAACTCCCCCGAGCAACTGATCGATCCATCCTCGTATATCCCAGGCCCAGTTCATAGCGTAGTAACCCACCTCGCCGCCGATGCGAGTGACAGCCCAGAATAGGTCCTCAGGACGGGCCGAAGATTGAACGATTCGCCGATCGGTCTGCATGAGAGCCCCCGACCAGACTGGGTCCCCCGGTAGTGGCGCTCCCGGGGCCGTCAGAGCATCCGACCATCTGGTCTCCACGGCAGAGCGTGAAACGGAGTGAAGAGCCCGTTGCAGAGCCTCGCGATACGAAAAGAGGCCGCTGGGCTCAAAGCCGGGCGGGGACGACCTTCGAACGACTACATCGTTGCGCAGGCTCTCAATCAGCGGTCGGACGACATCGACCGGTAGGCCCGTCACAAAGCCAACCATCGGCACCGACAGACGGGTGCTGAAGATCGGAAGCGGTATCACCAGCCGCTGACGAAGGCCAGCAACTTCTGCGTAGATACGCATCATCTCTTCATAAGTGAGAATGTCGGGTCCACCTATGTCATAGATCTTGTGGCCCGGATCATCGTTATTGATTTGGGAAACCAGCATTTCTAGGACGTTTCGAACCGCGATCGGCTGGCATTTGGTTTCGACCCAATGAGGCGTCATCATGATGGGAAGGACCTCGGTGAGGTGCCGGATCATCTCAAACGACATCGAGCCCGATCCAATGATGACAGCCGCTCGGAGTTCGGTGACCGGCGTCCGGCCCAAACCAAGCACGCGCCCAACCTCCTGGCGGCTGGCCAGGTGGTCGGAGAGCACATCGCCTTCGCTACCGAGACCTCCGAGGTAGACGATTCGGCGCAGCCCAACTCGATCTGCCGCATCCCGGAAGTTCGCGGCCCCACGCCGACCTTGCTCCGCGAAGCGCCCAGGCGATTCCTTCATCGCATGGACCAGAAAGTAGGCGGCATCGCAACCTGCAACGGCATGCTCCAGGCTGTCGGCGTCGAGCACATCGGCCGCTACAACCTCCACTTGATCTCGCCACGGGTCAAGGGTCAGAAATTCCGGGTTGCGCGACATGCAAATGACCTCATGCCCCTGTTCCAGCAACCGAGGAACTAATCGACCGCCGATGTAGCCGGTAGCGCCTGTGACTATGATCCTCATACAACGAACTTAGCGCTGTGCTGAGCATGAGAGATTCGCCGGCTCTCACCGTTGATGCCGAACAAGTTCCGACGATCACGTTCTGATCGCACGTGCCGGGAAACGACGAGATACACGGAACACAGACTGTTGTTCTCACAGATGCCGCTGAGTTCAACGGTGAGGCCTTCGAGCGATGCGTCTCCGAAGTTGCCGTCGAAGGTCGCTACTGGACTGAGTTCGAACGTACCCATCCGCTTTGCGGACCTGCCCGCGGTCGGGTGTGGAGCGGTACCGTACATGGCCTCTTCGGTGAGCTCGGCATGGGCACGGTGACTGTCTCGACGCTTCAGCTCGGACTCGGCGTCAGCGCGTTGATCTTCGGCCTCGGTCGGACGATCATGCTTCTCGGCGGTGGCCTGTACGGAGTTGGCAGGAGCAAGGAGGACGAGCCCATGCCTGTGGCCGCCCAGCACGACCCGATCCCGGAACCGATATCCGCCGAGACCCACATCCATCGACGATCGATCTGGGTCCGTCAGCGGACCCAGATCTCGTTTGGCCGGACGGAGCCTGGAGCAGTATCAAAGTCAGACAACTGTCACGTTTCGGCGGCCCGCTGGTATCTTCAGCGATCGAGGGCCTGTAGCTCCAACGGTAGAGCAGCGGACTTTTAATCCGAAGCGTGTGGGTTCGAGTCCCACCGGGCCCACTCAAGTCCCGCTGAACCGCGAACTTCCATCGAAACAAGTCTCGCCCAAGATGTTGCATTGATCCCTCGAAACTGGCGCGACGAACAATTCCGTTCTTCTGGAGGGCCCGTACCACCCGCCCAAAGGCCGGCGCCTTGGCGCACCCATAGGTGAGGCCGCCATGGGCGGGACGAGTTTGTGCTTGAATCGTCTATCGAGTCTCGGCCCTGTCGGAGGATGATGAACGTGTCGGAATTGCGCGATAGTTTGACGGTCGCTGTTGAAGAGATTGCGGCCTATCGGGAGATGCTCCCAGAGTCCTCTGTTGGTGCTTCTGCTACACGTGCCGAGTTGGTGGCGGCGTTCCCTCGGTCGTTACCGACCGAGGGGGCTCCTCTCGGTGAAGTGCTGAAGGAGCTTGTCGAGTCTGCTCGGCCGGGATTGATGGCATCAGCGGGGCCAAGATATTTCGGTTCGTCACCGGTGGCTCAACGGACGCTGCCCTAGTTGCAGATGTGATGACATCAGGTTGGGATCAACTTGCTTTCAACGAGTCAAGTTCGCCCGCGTCGCTCGCGTTTGAGGATGTTGCTGGCTCTTGGCTCAAGGACCTCCTTGGTATACCAGCATCAGCTTCGGTCGGTTTCGTGACCGGGGCACAGGCAGCAAATACTGTCGGACTCACTGCGGCAAGATTGCAGGTCCTGCGTGATCACGGTTGGGATGTAGGCCGCGATGGCCTCCACGGTGCGCCACGGGTAAGGGTTGTGGCCGGTGCTGGGCGTCATGCCGCGATCGATAGGACGTTGCGGCTGTTGGGTCTTGGTGAGAACGCATTGGAGTTGGTACCTGTGGGCCCGGATGGCGCAATGGATACCGAATCGCTCGATGGTGTGCTCAGAAGCGGTGCTTCTGGTCCAACGATTGTCTGCGCTCAGTCCGGCAACGTGAACACCGGAGCATTCGACGACTTGCGGCGAATATGTGATGTGGCCAAACAATACGGAGCTTGGGTGCATGTCGATGGAGCGTTCGGTCTGTGGGCAGGAGCGAGTTCCAGCCTTAGGCATCACGTAGATGGAGTTGAGCTTGCAGACTCGTGGGGATGTGATGGGCACAAGTGGCTATATGTTCCTTACGACTCTGGCTACGCCTTCTGCGCGCGGCCTGAAGTTCACGCAACGGCCATGGGATACACCGCCTCCTACCTGTCGGGACAAGAAGAGGGGAGACACTTCGGGGGAGGCGACTTCGTGATGGAATCTTCTCGGCGGGCTCGTGGATTCACAACGTGGGCAGCGTTGCGGGGTCTCGGTCGTTCCGGAGTAGAGGGTGTCATCGACCGGTGCTGTGCAATGGCTCGCCGCTTCGCTGAATGATTGGACGCCATCGATGGCGTCGATGTCGTCAACGATGTGGTTCTCAATCAAGTCCTTGTTCGGGTCGGCGACGAACCTACAACGGAACGGATCGTCCATGAGATTCAGGATGGAGGAGATGCCTGGCTGGGAGCCACGACGTGGCGCGGAGAGCGGCTGCTGCGGATATCGGTGTCGAATTGGTCCACCGCGGCGGCGGACATCGATCGCTCGCTCCGCGCCGTTACTAACGCCGTTCAACAAGTTCGTGGCCCATAGCCGGCTGGGTGGCATGATGTGTGTGGTATTCCACGCACCGTTCGAGCGGTGGATTCCCGGTTGAGCTGAATGGAGCAGCTCGGTTGGGTTCGTTCCGCCGTCACGGGGGAACGCCGTTGGCGTTCCCGGTCGCTTCCTCGGGCTGGGTGCGGCGCATGGCGGTTCGGCAACCCTGGGCTGCGAGGGTCGGTAGCCTCAGGGGATGGAACAGACACGCTTTGCTGCGCGGCGCGCGGCATTCATGGATCAACTCGGCGACACCATTGCCATCATCCCCGCGGGGAAGTTACAAACGCGGAACGACGACGTTGAACACTCCTTCAGACAGAACTCGGACTTCTTCTTCCTCACAGGGTTCTCCGAACCAGATTCGATCGCTGTCTTCGATCCCTCTCACAGCACGGAGCGCTACACGCTCTTCGTGCGGCCCGCGACCCGGAGTTGGAGGCGTGGAACGGCCGCCGAGCCGGGACCGAGGGTGCCAAGGACCGATTTGGCGCGGGCGCTGCCCACACACTCGACGAGTTCGACACGTGGCTCAAGAAACGTCTCATCGGACGGGCGTCCGTCGCATATTCACTCAACGGACCCGATGATCAACGTGTTCTTCGTGCCATCTCGAGCGCAAGAAGCCATGCGCTACGAGCCGGCCTGACCACACCTGGGACCATCATCGATCCAGGAACGATCCTCCGCGAGATGCGGCTCTACAAGTCACCGGAAGAGATCGATGCTCTCCGAACCGCTTGTGACATCAGCGCCGCTGCCCTCACCGAGGCAATGCGCCTCACACGACCGGGGATGAACGAACGACAGGTCCAGGCAGCCGTCGAGTACGTCTTCATGGCGATGGGTTCGGAGCGCATCGGCTACGGCAGCATTGTTGCAGGGTGGTATAAACGCGACGATCCTCCACTACGTCGAGAACGACCAGACTCTCAACGATGGGGACCTACTCCTTATCGACGCCGGAGCTGAGTATCAGCATCTCACCGCGGACATCACCCGCACCTTCCCTGTCAACGGCGTATTCACCGCTCCCCAGCGCGCGATCTACGAACTCGTGCTGGACGCTGAACGCCAGGTAATCGAGATGTGCGTACCAGGCCTTGTGTACTCGGACATGCACGAACGCGCCATTGAGATACTCTCACACGGCCTGGTTGAGCTCGGTCTTCTCCCAGGAATGGGTGAGGAGGCCATCGAGAAGGGCTGGTACCGCCAGTTCTTCTTCCACGGCACAGGACACTGGCTGGGCATTGACGTGCACGACGCAGGCGCGTACAAGGTGAACGAGGCTGGCCGGCCGCTCGAACCCGGGATGGTCTTCACCGTGGAACCAGGGATCTACATTGCATCGCACAAGGCCACCGTCTCGCTCTCGAACGCTGCCTACGACCCGAAGGAAGCAATGGTGCTTGCATACGAAGTAGGTGCGGCGGAGGCCAAATCCGAATTCGATCGCCGTGCCGAAGAAGCAGGAAGCGTCGACTTCAACGTACCGCCGGAGTTCCTTGGAATCGGAGTCCGCATAGAGGACGACATCCTCATGACCGAATCGGGTCACGAGAACTTGAGTGCTGGCGCCCCTGTCGATCCTGATGAGATCGAGTCCGTGTGTGCTGAGGAGTCCGATCTACCAAGGTTCGGTTGACCCGCCGACGTTCTGTGGGACGGCGCACTCGAAAACGCAGCAGTGGAACGTTGTTCGATTGCTGGGTGATCAGCCGTCTGCGGTCATCTGTTTGCGGAGGTCAGCTATCGCGCTTGACACTTCGCCCGGCTCGATGCCGAGTCGGGGGAGCTTTGCTGAGTTCCGGCTGTAGCGGCTCTGCACCATCTCCTCTTCCTCTTCCCCTTCCTCATCCTCTTCCTCGTCAACCTCGTCCGTGGTTCGAGCGGGTGCGGGAACCGATGGCGAGTAGTCGAGAATCGGGGCGGCGGATGTCGACTCGCTCGACTCGGGCTCGGAAGGGGTTGGTTCGACAGCAACATCGGTCCGTGGCCCATCCTTGAGTTCGCGGGCCTCCTCGAGTGCGCGCATGGCCTCAGCTCTGATGGCGCCCATCGAGTCCTCGCCCTGAGCAGATTCGGTTGCTTCGGTCGCATCGATCCGATCACGCAGCGACGTTCCGTCAGCCGAGTCCGTGGGCACCACGGCGGCGGTAACAGGATCCGGCGCCTCGATCGTCTCCGCATGCGAATCCTCGGACGGTGCTGATCCCTCGGCATCATCTGGGGCGACAACGTCCTCCTGATACGTGTCCTGGCGCTCGTGCGCGATCGCTTCGGTCCGGCTTAGTTCGGCCTCAAGCTGCTCAATCCGCTCCCGCGACGCACCAGCCGCAGCATCAGCATCACCACGCAACTGCTCGATCTGGCCCTCAAGCTCCCCCACCAGGACAGTCTGTTCCTCAAGCGCCACAACCGTGTCATCGGACGGAGCTGCACCGGCATCAGCCTCCAGGCGTTCATTCTCCGTACGCAGATCCTCAACAACAGCTACCTCAGCCTCGAGCTGCTCAATTCGTTGACTCGCAACCGAGGCACCCTCATCAGCGGCCAATCTCGACTGCTCAACCTGGGCCTCAAGTTCCCCAACGAGGGCGATCTGGGCCTCGAGCGCCTCGACGGCCTCCTTCGATGCAATACTGCCAGCCTCGGCGTCAGCGGTTAGGCGATCATGGTCAGCTCGAAGGTTCTCGATCGAGGCGATCTCGGATTCAACGGCCTCCATCCTTGCCTCAGATACAGCAACCTCACCCTCAGCCTTGGCTCGAATCCCGGCAGCCTCCTGCTGGGCGAGTTCGACCATTCCGAAGGCTTTCTCCTCTGCATCGGCGAGCACGTCGGCTTTACTCCTCGCTGATTCCAAGATCTCTCTCGCCTGATCCTGGATCGAGGATGATTCGATGCGAGTCAGTTCAGCATCGTCACGGGCGAGCTGAAGAGTCGCACCAGCCTCCTCCTTGGCGGCAATAGCAGCATCAGACCTCAGCTCAATCTCTTCACGTTCGGCCGCGAGCTCCGCTCGGATCTCCGCGGCCTCGATCTTCGCCGTCTCGAGAATCATCTTGGCCCTGTGCTTTGCGTTGTCGACTTCTTCGATCTGTTCACGGGCGGCGGCTGCCTGCTCACGCATTCGAGCAACATCAGCCATCGCCGATGCTCTGAGCTCTGCGGTCTCATCCCGGATCGTCTCAAGCTCACCTTGAGCGGTTCTCGTCTGCTCCTTGAGAGCTTCCCGCTCCAGCCGGACCTCCTCTGCCCCCGAGGTGGCCTCGAGCTGGATTCGCTGGGCCTCTGCCGTGAGGTCGTCTGCAATGGTCTCGGCTTCGACGAGGGCTTCGTCTGCTCTCCTCACCTTCTCCTCTGCTTGGGCGGATATCTCCTCTGCTTCTGCCAGCTTCGCACGCGTCTCTGCGAGCACCGCATCACTGGATGCGACGCGCTCTTCGGCAGCCGCCAGCTTTCCAGCAGCAGCTGATTCGATCCTGAAGGCCGCGTCATTCGCTGCCGCGACATGAGCCTGACGTTCATCCTCAGCCCTCGCAATGGCCTTCTTCCCTGCAATAGCTTTGAGCTGCAACTCTGAGATCGTTGCCGTTGACTCGGCCTCGGCAGCCGCGAGCTTGGCCTCTGCTTCGGTTGAGGCGGTGGACCGCAGTTCCTCTACCTCGGCCCGCGCCAACTCAAGGGTCCCGGCGATATCACGCTCGGCGTCTGCCTTCAGTTGTTCGGTCTCCTGATACGCCGTGGCTCGCATGTCGTCGATCTCACGATTCGTAGCTTCGGAAGCTTCCCGAACCGATGTCTCGATACTCGTTCGGAGTTCATCGGCCTCGGACACGAGTGCATTCGCCCTCTCACGAGTTTCCTTTGCCTCGCTCTCCGCCTCTGTGCGTAGTTCATCAACTTCACGGTCAACAGCGGCCTTCTGATTCTCAATCTCCAGTGCTGCAGCGGTCTTCAACGCCTCGATCTCGACACCCGTGGCCTCCAGCAGGTCCTTCACAGCATCCTCCGCAGAGATCTTCATCTCCCGAGCCTCGCTCAGAAGCCTCTCAGACTCAGCTACGGCTTCGACGCGAACCGCGTTCGCATCGTCAGTGAGCTGCTTCGCAGCATGCTCGGCCTCGCTTCGGTTCTGCCGTGCATCCTCCTGCGCCTTGGCAAGCGCTGACTCGGCCTCATCTCTCTTGTGGTTCGCCTCGTCGCGGAACTCCTGGGCCTCTTCTCTGAGAGCCTCTGCACCATCCTGAGCGGTCTTGAGTGTCTCCGCTGCAGCTTGTTCAGCCTCCGTTGCCATGGCCTTGAGGTTTTCGAGCTCGGCCTCTCGCAGCACGATCTCAGCGAGTCGCGCCTCTGCAGCTTGCTCTGCCTCGTCGAGAAGGCTCAGTGCCTGTTGTTTGATGTCCTCAGCGTCGGCTCTTGCCTGATCGCGAAGAGCCGCGGCGTCTGCGGTGAGAGTGTCTGCCTGCTCCTGGGCCGTTGCCTTGGCTGCCTCCATCTGCACCTGGGCTTCGGACACCACATATTCAATTCGTTTTGTCGCCTGCTCGTCAGCCGTCTGGATCGAACGCGCAGAGGCCTCCTCGGCCATGAGAAGCATCTCCTGGACGCGTTCCTCGCCCTCACCGATCGTGTTCCTTGCTTCCGCCCGCGCAGATTCGATATCAAGCTCAGCGCCAGCGATCAGAGCGTCAGCCTCAACTCTGATCTTGTCGGCCGCGGCTTCCGCGTCGGCGATGATCTCCATCGACTGTTCCTCGACCCGACGCAGCGTGCCGACGGGATCGATCTCCACACCCTTCTCGGACTCTGTTATCTGTGTTTCCGCGATCAGTGCGTCGATCTCGTCCCTGACCTTGTCACGTTCCGCCGACAGCTCCGTGAGTCGCCGTTCGGCATCGTCAGCATCTGCACGCATCTGCACCGCTTGACGTTGGGCTTCCTCAATGATGTCTGCGGCCTCGCGCTTTGCTGCATCGAGATCCTCGGGCAGCTCGCCCTCAACGACACCAACTCCATCAAGAATGGCGTCGGCCTTCGCCTGGGCTTCCGCTTCGATCTCGGTGGCGTGCTTTCGCGCACGCTCAAGGATCCGGTCCTTTGACTCGAGGACCGCAGCGATTGCCGCATCGACGGACTGGCCCTCGGCGTCCTTTACCTTCTGTGCTTCGAACTCGGCCTGTTGGAGTCGGAGCTTCGCTTCCTGCGCCCACTCTTCGAGATCACGGAAGTTCGTCTCGAGTTCGCCAAGAAACGTACGCACTTCGCGCTTGTCGTATCCCTTGCGAGAGATAGAGAACTCGCGCTCATCGATAGAGGCCGGGAGGTCGGGGTTCTTCGTGGTCACATGCCGTCCGTTTCTGTACTCCTCTAGGTGTCGGTCAGCACGCTGTGTGCCTTTACAGGTTTGGTGTCTAGTTACGCAACTATCCAGCGAGCATCTGCAGGTGACGGGAATCGGGTGTCGAACCCGGAGGCGAGGGACGTTATGTGGCGGACATCGCCTTCATCAGCCAGGAGGCCAGTTCCTGCCCAACGGTGTTGGCCCTGACGATCAGTGCCGCCTCAGCCAGTTGCCAGGCACCGTCGCTGGGGAACTTGGTGGTGAGATCCACATAGATCTTGAGTTTCGGCTCGGTACCGGAGGGACGAGCAAGCACGCGACCCCTCTCTCCCAGGTCCAGTTCGATGAGGTTTGTCGATCCGAGGTAGCTGGGTCGTTCGTCTGCACCGATCGAGAAGTCGGCGACGCTCACGACTTCGATGTCGCCAACGGTCGATGGCGGCTTGGCTCGCAGCTGAGCCATTGCATCTGCGATCTCTTTTGCGCCAGTTGCAGATTCCCGACGTAGCGACACCTGGGTCGATACCCAGATGCCGTATTTGCGGTAGAGATCACCCAATCGATCGAGCACGATCGAGCCATCAGCAGCAGCCTCTCCAGCCAGGACTGCGAATGCGACCGCTGCCGATATGCCATCCTTGTCGCGCACCGTCGTGCCAACTGAGTATCCGAGCGCTTCTTCGAATCCGAGTATGAGATCTCCAGCACCCTCCTGTTCGAGTTCGAGAGCCGCATTCCAGATCCACTTGAAGCCAGTGAGGGACTTGCCCCAGGTTGCACCCTGGGCCTCAGCTATCCGTCCAAGCATGGGCGAGGACACGATCGAGTTGATCACCGTTCCCCCATTGTGGTCTCCGTGACCGAGGAGAAACTCGGCGAGAAGGCAACCGATCTGATTTCCCGTGAGGGGAGTCCATACCCCGCCGGGGGCTGGCACGGACACAGCCAGCCGATCCGTGTCCGGGTCGTTTGCCAGAACGAGGTCGGCATCGAGCGCTTCGGCGAGTTCGTGTGCCAGATCGAGGGCGCCTGGCTCCTCAGGGTTCGGGAAAGGAAACTGTTGGAAACGTACCGTCGGGCGCATACTGCCTTGTCACCGGGTGCACGTTCTTGAATCCGAACCTTCGAAGTGCCTCCGTGACCGGCTTTCCGCCAACGCCATGCATAGCCGTGTACACGATCGATATGGTGCGATCACCCGTGACCGAAGGGAGCGACGCCCCAACTTCACGGAGATAGGCATCGAATAGGTCAGCACCTATGGTCTCCACGCCCGGGTCTCCATATGGATCAGCTGCTCTTGGCACTTCATTGGCGGGACCGGTTGCCGCGATCTGGCCTGCGATCTCAGCATCCGTTGGAGGAACTATCTGCGCCCCATTCGCCGAGTACACCTTGTACCCGTTGTCCGCAGGGGGGTTGTGCGATGCCGTGACCACGATCGAAGCGCAGGCACCCATGGAAAGACCCGCGTAGGCCACGAGCGGAGTGGGCGTTGGCTCGTCGAAATAGCCCACGCGAAAGCCAGCTGCCACAAGGACACCGATCGCATCGTCCTGGAAGGACGCCGATGACGGGCGGGCATCCCTTCCAATGACAACCAGACGTCCGTCAGGTTCCGTAATTGCAAGAAGGTACGAGGCGAGGCCCGCGGTGGCACGGATCACCGTGGCACGATTCATCCTGTTCGAGCCGCCCTCAACGACACCGCGGAGGCCAGCCGTGCCAAACTCAAGGCTCCCGTTCATGCGGTCCTCAAGATCGGCGATGGCCCCGGTTTCGAGCAACGACCTCAACTCGGCGCGCGTCTGAGGGTCAGGGTCACCGTCAATCCATGCTGTGGTCCGAGATTCAATGCTGTCCATGCGGTCAGGGTACAGACGTGCTTGATCCGTGTCTTCCGCCCTCCAGCGTTCGCCCCGCGATGTAGGGCATAGCCCTGCAGGGCCTACCCTTGAGGCGTGATGACATCGAACCTTGGGCCGCAATATCGCGCTGAAACACTCACGGCGCTAAACGGGGGAGACTTCGATGTGGTGGTGATCGGCGGAGGTATCACGGGCGTTGGATGTGCCCTCGACGCTGCCTCGCGAGGGCTGTCGGTTGCGCTCATCGAGCAGCGCGATCTCGGATCAGGCACATCGAGCCGATCCTCCAAACTGATCCATGGCGGCCTTCGCTATCTCGAGCAACTCAACTTCAAACTCGTCGGAGAGGCGCTCCGCGAGCGTGGCTTGCTGCGCCAGTCGATCGCCCCTCACCTTGTGTGGCCAATTCCTTTCATCTACCCGATCAAGCACCGGATCTGGGAGCGGGCCTACATGGCTGTCGGTATTGCAATGTATGACGCACTTGCCAAACTTGGGCACAGCACACTCCCACGTCAGTGGCATCTCGGGCGCAAGGATCTCAAGCGAGTCTTTCCTGGAATCAAGACGGATGAATTCGTAGGAGCCATTCGGTACTACGACGCCGGCACAGATGACGCACGGCTGGTTCTCGCAGTTGCCCGCACAGCGGCCAAGCTCGGGGCGAAGATCCTGTCAAGTGCTCGAGTAACCGGCTTTGGCCGCAATGATGCTGATCGAGTGACATCAGTTGATGTCACGTGCCTCGAAACCGGGCAGAAGCTCACAATCGGTGCATCGGTCGTGATCAACGCAACCGGCGTGTGGACAGATTCAACTGAGATGCTCGTGGGAGATGCCGAAACCGAAGTCACTGCATCCAAGGGAATACACGTCGTGGTACCGAGGTCGGCCATCGACTCGACGGTCGGCTTCATCACCAAGACAAAGACGAGTGTTCTTTTCTTGATCCCCTTCGACGATTTCTGGATAATCGGCACGACGGATACTCCGTGGGAGCTAGACCTTGCTCATCCCGCTGCGAGCAAACGCGATATCGCGTATGTGCTCGAGCAGGCCAACCACATCCTTGAAAGGCAACTCACACCCGATGACATCGTCGGGGTGTTCGCCGGGCTCCGCCCACTGGTCACCGGCAACGCTGAGTCGACCGCAAGGCTGTCAAGGGAGCACAGCATCACCGAACCCGTGCCGGGTCTCATCACGATCGCTGGTGGCAAGTTGACGAGCTATCGGGTCATGGCAGAAGACACGGTCAGCCGAGCCTGCGAGTCGGCTGACATCGATGCTCCGATGACCCGAACCGCCCAGTTACCTCTCGTGGGTGCCGTCGGCTACTCGACGATGGCCCGCAGCCTTGGAGAGATCGCAGCGAAATACGGCGTACCCGAGACCGAGGTCAAACGCCTGCTCAACAGATACGGCAATGAGACTGGGATCATATTGGATCTGGCTGCAAGTGACCCCGAACTCGGGAACCGCCTCCCGTCTGGCAGCTATCTCGGCGCCGAGGTCCAATTTGCAGTGACCAACGAAGGTGCTCTGCACCTCGATGACGTGCTGACGAGACGGACGAAGCTATCGATCGAGTCCGAGGATCGCGGTACGAAGGCGGCTCCTGTCGTGGCCAGGATCATGGCTCCACTCCTTGGGTGGGACGACGAAGCAATTTCTCGCGAAATCGACCACTACGAGAAGCGAGTCGAGGCTGAGCGGGAATCCCAGACGATGCCAGATGATCGAACCGCTGACGCCGCGAGGCTCGGTGCCCAAGACGTCAGGACCAGGGGCGGCTAACGCGAATCGGTCCGCTCGATGAATGAGTTGTAGACCTCGCCCTGCTTGCGGCGCTCGTAGTCGTATACCACCCAGGTTTTGGCCATGTGATCGTGCCACGCCTGGCGGTCGCTATCGATGAGGACCCACAGGTAGCCGAGCCAGAATACGATTGCGGAAACGCCATAACCTATGAACCGGATGACCGACCGGCCAATCGTTGGAGGGTTGCCGTCCGCGCTGATCACCTTCAACCCCATGAACCATTTCCCTATCGTTCTCCCGGTCAAGGACCAGAAGACAACAAAGTACAGACCGAAGATCCATGGGATCAGGAATACATAGATGGTCGCGATGTCAATATTGAGGTCAAGACCCATCTGCTCGAACACCGTATCGATGAGGACCGCGATCCATCCTCCGATTGCAACGATTCCCGCAAGAACAACGACATCCGTGACATAGGCCAGCAACCGTGTGACAAATCCAGCGGTGCGGCCCTGGAGAATGTGTTCCTCAGATCTTTTGGACATCGCTAGTCGCTCTCCGGCATCGGCGGTAGTGTTTGAACTTTTCGACCAAACAGCTTGTGAATCACACCTTCGGTCAAACCATCCGCCGCTGCGCCTGTCTCGCGAATCTCTTGGACAGCAGCGCCTGTGATGCCAAGTGTCTGCTGGCGAACAAGCTCGCCGACCTCCTCGGAATCGCCCATGTAGGTCACAATGGCATCGAAGGACTCCTCGAACGCCTGAACCGCGAGCACTCTCCCTCTGGCGTACTCAGCTGTGCCTACCTTCGCGAGCCGGTCGATCTCGTCGGCCAGGGCGATGCGACTGGGCTCTGTCACGGCCGACACGAATCCCGCAATTCCGGTCGCCTCGGCAATCACTGCTCCTGTGTTGTACACCACACCGGCCAGGCGCGCCAACGACGATTCCCTGAGGGTGGAGCTCATCTCGTTCACCTGTTCAGGCCACTCTGTAACCCACCCGACGAGCACCATGGCAGAGCGATTTGTTGTCAGGGGAACAGTTTCAACTGAGTCAGGGTCGGTATCGGCCGACTCGAGCTCAACCGCGAGGGCCCTGACACGATCAATGAGCTCACCGATACCGCCTGTGGCGATGCGGACAATGGTCCTGTGGATCTCGGCATCGGTTGGCTGGGGAGGTGGCAAGTCCGTGGGTGCAGAAGTGTCTGGCATGGCTTCACAATACCCGCAACGACACCCCCGGTGAACAATGGATGCCACATCCGTTGCACGGATATACTCCCCTGACCGTAGCCGGTCCGTCTTTGTACAATGTTGGCTCCCAGCCCCCATCGTCCAGAGGCCTAGGACTCCGCCCTTTCAAGGCGGCAACGGGGATTCGAATTCCCCTGGGGGCACATCGCGGGGGCGTGGTGAAGTCTGGAGTTCACGCCGGCCTGTCAAGCCGGAGGTCGCGGGTTCAAATCCCGTCGCTCCCGCCAGATCTTGAACTTGCTCGGACCACAAGGTCCGAGCGGTTCCGATGGTCAGGTAGCTCAGCTGGTAGAGCACCGGTCTGAAAAACCGGGGGTCGGCGGTTCGACCCCGCCCCTGACCACC
>PVMK01124493.1_pt1 | contig 73759 bp, 75 predicted proteins | sample 1853481 | NCBI WGS metagenome assembly PVMK01 (sample SAMN08533507, study PRJNA380276) | Marine sediment metagenome, whole genome shotgun sequencing project.
CCTCAACCGCTTCCCCAACACCTATTAATTTTACAGGAATGTTCAGTTCTTTGTTAATAGCCAGAACTATCCCTCCCTTTGCTGTACCGTCAAGCTTGGTCAGGGCTATTCCTGTAATACCTACGGCCTCGTTAAAAATCTTTGCCTGGTTGATCGCATTCTGTCCGGAGGTCGCGTCAACTACAAGAAGAATTTCATGCGGGGCAGACGCCTTTTCCTTGCTTATTACCCGTTTTATTTTTTTAAGCTCTTCCATCAGGTTTGATTTTGTATGAAGCCTGCCGGCAGTATCAATAATAACAATATCAGATCCTCTTGACTTGGCAGATGCCACAGCATCAAATGCAACTGCCGCAGGATCAGCACCGCTCCTGTGTTTTACTATCTGGGCCCCGGCACGGTCAGCCCATATTTCAAGCTGTTCAATGGCTGCGGCCCTGAATGTGTCTGCAGCTGCAAGAGTGACCGAAAAGCCATGATCAGTAAAACGTCTGGCCAGTTTGCCTATTGTTGTTGTTTTACCAACTCCGTTTACTCCTACTGTCAGTATCACATAAGGGTCTTCGCCGGCGCTCATAAGCGCATGCCCCTCTTTAAGAAGCTTTTGTGCTTCTACTTTAAAAGCCTCTGTCAGATCATGCTCATTCTTGATCTTCTCTTCCCTGACTCTTTCTCTCAGGGCCTCTGTTATCGTGTCAGCTGCCTGTGGTCCAATATCAGCCATGATGAGAAGTTCCTCAAATTCATCTAGCAGGGCATCATCTACTTTTCTTCCTTTTGCCAGCTTTTCCGTATCTTCAACAAGGGATTTTCTTGTTTTGAAAAGTCCCTTTTTCAGTTTATCAAATAGTCCCAATACAGTCTCCTTACGTTGTGTTCAAAATTGCCCAACTGCTGCTTAACAATGGCTCAATCTTAATTGATACCTTTTTTTTCTTGATCACTTTTTAACAACCATTGAATAGTTGTTGAGCTACATTCTTAAGTTTCAGTAATTCTTAAAATAGATATAGTTAGCGGGAATTACTGAATAGATTTTAACAATTTTTCATAAAAAAAAGAAAAGGCAGGAATAATCCTGCCTTTTCATGCTATTTCTCAGTGAATTGGGAAATTTACTCTTTAGAAACCAAATGGTTTTGCAAAGAGAATGATCAGGGCTACGACAAGAGCGTAAATACAGAGTGATTCAATCATTGCTAGACCGATAATAAGTGTGGTGGTAATCTTTCCGGAAGCTCCGGGATTCCTTGCAACACCCTCTGCTGCCTTGGCGAGTCCAATACCCTGTCCAATACCGGTCCCTAATGCAGCAAGACCAATACCAATCCCACATGCCAAAGCTGCCATGCTGAAATAACCCATCTGAGCATCACTTGCTGCTCCTTCTGCAGCAGCGTCTGCGGCAAAAGCAAGAGGGGCCATCAGGCAAACCAGGGTGAGGGACAGTAAAATTGCAGTAGCTATTTTTCTCATTTTTCCTCCTTTCGTAGGTACTTGTTTCTATACTGTTTTGATTTATTTAATGTGCTTCTTCAACTGCTCCGGCAAGATATAACGTTGTAAGCAGGACAAAAACAAATGCCTGTATCACCGAAACGAGTACTCCCAGCGCCAGTATTGCAGTTGGAACCACAACAGGCGCAAGCAGAAGAAGAATCAAAATGATTTTATGTTTTGCAACCATATTGCCGAACAGTCTCACAGATAATGTCAACGGCCTTGAAAAATGCCCGATAATCTCGATAACAAACATGAGTATCATCAGAGGCAGCGCAGGCAAGGAGCGGATCGGTCCGACAAAATGTTTAATATAGCTTAATTTATGCATCTTGATCCCGTAATAATGTGTCACAAAGAAAACAGGCAGAGCAAGGGCAATAGTTGTATTAAGGTTCCCCGTCGGCGCTTCACATCCCGGAATAAGACCAAGAAAGTTACTAACCAGAATGTATATTCCCAGTGTGGCTATAAAAGGAAAGAATGTGCGACCCATATGCCCGATACTTGTATCGACCATGTCAAGAAAAAATTCCATAATCACTTCAACCAGATTCTGGACACCCGAGGGAACCAGGTTAAGAGACCTGCTGGCAAGAACGGCAAGCACAAGGATAATGGCTGTAGCGACCCATGAAAATGCTACATAAGGCGGTATGCCCATTCCTATAATAATGTTCACCGGAAATATAAACGGGGTTTCGTGCATAATTCTCCTCTCAAAAAATGAAGTTAATGATAATCCAGCATCTTACCTCATGTCAACCTACATATTTACAAATTTAAATTTCTTATAGCACTTGTGCAATATATTCTAAAAAAAAAAGAAGACCAGACTATGAATCTGGTCTTCTCTATAATTTAATCCGGCAGCTACTTACTTTCCCAGGGCCTCGCAGCCCAAGTATCATCAGCCATGGAGGGCTTAACTTCCGTGTTCGGAATGGGAACGGGTGTGGCCCCTCCGGGATAACCACCGGAAGCTTAATTCAAAAGCTTTAAATAATAACATCAACGACAAAAAAATGCAACAGCAAAAAAATGGTGGAGGTGAACGGGATCGAACCGATGACCTCCTGCTTGCAAAGCAGGCGCTCTCCCAGCTGAGCTACACCCCCATAAATTTGTAAAACAAATTCCCGAGTAACGAGTTAAGACCAGAGTATTATACAATATTTGCAGTCTAAACTCACACCTTATTTTTTACTTCTGGAAAAATTGCATGGTGGGCCTAGATAGATTTGAACTATCGACCTCACGCTTATCAGGCGTGCGCTCTAACCAACTGAGCTATAGGCCCAAATGCAATGAAAATAACTTAAAAAATTTATTAATGTCAATTAAATGGATTGATGCTGTCAAGCCAAAATTAAAATGTCCGGTTTTTACCAAAATAGAAATGTCCGGTTTTCATGTTTGAATAACTGGTAGTTCTTTTGGTTTAATTCCCCTCCAAGGATGATTTACCGCAGGTATATATTTTTTCTTCTTTTTTCGGATAAATACAAGTGCTTTCTTCTGCTCCCTTTGCGGTCTTTCCGTGATTTCTTTGTATCTTAAACGGATGCTTTCATGTTTAATTTCCATTTTGCCATTGATCTTTTCCTCAACCATGACCCTCCTGGCATCTGTTTTATCCTTGATCTGATAAAGCTTGCTCTTATGTGCTACTGTAGAATCGTTCCTCAGTACCCTTTCTGTTTTGATACAGAGAATGCTGTCAAGCTTGATTCCTTTCGGGATCTGCCTGTGAAGATTCTCCTCTTGCCTGGGCTTAACGCGAAACTTCCTGTTGTATAGGGGTAAATATTTAACTAAAAACTTATTGGCCTCCTCTATCGTACTTATCCCTTTTAATCTCATCTCTTTTATTACTCTGTCCTGAAATGTTCTGAACAGTCGTTCTATCCTTCCTTTGGCCTGTGGGGAATGTGCATGTATTACTTTTACTCCCAGCTCTTTCATTGCTCTTTCAAACTGGCTTAACGGCTCTGTCCCATCAATTGCTTCTTTTACCGACAATTTGCCAGGGGACTTGTAAGTTGTATGTTTATCAAGATACACACTCATAGGCAACCCGTACTTTTTTGCATATCCCCTGAAGCTGTCCATTGCCGGTATTGTTCCCTCATATTTATAAAATCGCCCAAATACATTGCTCGTTGCGTCATCAATATAGCCCATCAGTACACATTTAGGCCCTCTGCCTTCAAACCAGTCGTGATGGCTGCCATCAATCTGGATCATTTCACCAACATAATGTTTCCGCTCTCTCCATTGACGATGCCCTCTTGTCTTCCTGACTTTCTTCCAATCCCCACTCTCTATAAGCCACAGCCGCAGGGTTTCATCACTTATGTTGATATCTTCTATCTCTTGAAGCTTCTCTGCCGCAAGGGTTGGTCCAAATCCTTTATATTTCTCTCTGTAAAGCTTTATTACCTTGTCCCTTATTTTCATCGGCAATTTCCTGCCCGATGACTTGCCTCTGGATTTATGACCTATTCCTGCATCTCCTTCAACTTTTACCCTCTTGATCAGCCTCCTTATCTGACGATCACTTAATGTGAGCATCTCCGCTGCTTTGATTTGCTTTACTACTCCATCCAGCACCTTCCTGATTACGTGTAATTTCCTCAACTCCTTCTGACTCAGCATGATAATGTCCTTTTCTGCCAATCTGTCCTCCTTCGAAATAGGACAGTTTAGCACTCTCTAAACCGGACATTTCTTTTTTGGCTAATTAGGACATTATCATTTTGGTATTACATTAAATGGATTGATGCTCTTTTCCCTGTAAACCCTCCGGATGGAAAGAAATCGCAAAAGTTGGAGACTACATACGCCGGTTCACAATATCGCAAAGAGGTTATTTATCTACAATAATATTCATTTCCTATTTATCATTTTCCATTATTCATTGACTATTTGCTATTCGGCTTTTCTCTATGTCTTTCTGAATGTCCACCTCTTGTCATTCCGGCCTGTCTATGTCATTACAGCCCTAGTGCCGGAATTTCGTCTTTCCCTGAAACACCTGTATTCACAGGAGTGACAAAAGAGTACGTCATTCTGAGAACTGAATTACTAACAGTCAATGGATGGTTGTACATCAGAACGGTTTGGTTGGACAGCAATTTCATCCGGCTAATACTGAAAAAGGTAAGAGAGATAAAAAGCAGAAATATTATGAAAAAACCAATTCCGAGTCGATAGCTGATCTTTAAGTGATTAATCATGTTATCTGCACCCCCGGATAAAGACGTGGTTATTTAGAGTCTGGTCGAATACCTGTTATTCCGGCCTTCCCTATTCTATAGGGTTAACTCATAAAGATGCGTGAACCTATACTAAGGATTATAAAGGTAAATACTGAGATGTCAAGGAGTAATTCGGGTCAGAGGAATGTATTCAGTTGCGAGTGGGATTAGATATAAAGAGGTTATATTGAGATAATTGGGGGGGGATTAAGTATTGAGCTATAGCAAAGATATCCCTTATTCGAACAGGTCAGAATGCGTTCCCGTTCTAACAAGACAAAGCTCACTTCCTTCTATGCGATAAATAAGCAGCCAATCAGGTTCAATGTGACATTCCCTGCAATCCTTTAAGGTACCTTTGAGTTGATGATCTCTGTTTTCCAATGGAATTTTTTCAGCTTTGACCAGAAGATTAATGATTTTCTTCAGTCTTCTAATATCTTTATTTCGTTTAAAGGCCCTTTTTACATCTTTTTTAAATTGAGAATCACGCCTTATTGATCTCATTCAAATTCCAAGATCATCATATAGCTCTTTAGGCGTAGAAAATCTTTTGCCTTTACCCTTCCTTGAATTCTCAATGGCTTTCATTGTCTTTGCATTAGGAACCCGAAGTTCAAAAGGCAATCCCTGCTGGGCGATAACCTGCCTGTAAAATAATTCAAAAGATCCGGAAACAGACAATCCTAATTCGTTAAGAATATCTTCTGCCTGCTTCTTGATTTCAGGATCTATCAACACCCTGGCAGTTGCTGTTTTTGTTGTTACCATTATCCAGCCTCCTCTTTACATGTATAGCATATTATATGCTATTAAATCTGGGGTTGTCAATAAATCATCGGAGCAATAATTGCTTAAAGACGAGATTCTCGATGCGAGTCGGAGTTTAGCCGTATCGGCCGAGAGTCGCTCCGACCGGGACAAGCCCGGAATTAGTGATTTAGGCCCGGAATGACATGAAATGACATTTCAATCAATTACTACTTACTATAATTTGACTGTGAGATTATATCAGTCACTATATCAGAAATATTCTTGTCAGAGTCTGGAATATCCTGCAATATAACATTACCAAATTCATCCCGGTCAAGGTTTGTAATCCCAGGATGCTTCATCTCCAGTTCTTGCAACTCACTGGCCTGGCGTTTTACGGTTTTCAAAAGCCTCCGGTTTTCCTCTTCAATATTAAATTTGTCGATTGCAGATTTAATCGAGAGCTTTATTTCCAGGTCATCCCATGGTTTTGCGAAAAATCTGTATATTTCACCATTATTAACAGCGCTCATGGCCGACTGTATATTGGCATGTCCTGTCAGCATGATTCTAATTGTACTGGGAAAGAGGTTTTTTACGGTTGTCAGAAATTCAGTGCCCGACATTCCCGGCATTTTCTCATCCGATATTACAAGCTTTATCCTGTCGCTCTTCATAATATTGAGCCCCTCTACACCGCTATTCGCAGTCAATATATCATAGGACTCTTCCATCAAAGCCCTTCTAAGCGCTGATATAACGCTCTGTTCATCATCAACCAAAAGAATGGAATCTATCATTACTATTACTCCTTTCATTTTCATATTGCTGCAGCCCACAGGTAGGACATATGTTCCAGTCCTCTTCAAGGGGGATCATGCATTTTCTACAGAAATTTTGTTTAAATGTCCCACAAAAAGGGCAGAATATAAATTTCGCATCAATCATTTTTTTGCAGTCCTGACACTGCCGCTCATGTTTTGTCTGGGGTCCCAAAACCCTTAACAACTCATCCAGCGATGTATACCCAAGCTGCACTTTTTCTATTCCGTCTTCAAGCAGCGTTCTCATGCCGCTCGTGCGGGCCATATGCATAAGTTCGCCCTCTTTATAATGACCGCTGATGAAATGTCTGAAATCATCGTTCATTGCAAATATTTCATAGACTCCTGTCCTTCATTTAATGTTACTTCTCCACATGAAAAAGGCCTGAAGTCCAAGTGTAAAGCACTATGCAGCCACTTCAAAAAACCGACCGTTCCTGTTATTTTTTATAGCCGAAGTATGCGATATACTGCTCAAATCACTTCACGTACCCCTGCTATATACATATCTATTATCGGTAGGCGGGAATATAACCTTTAGGTCTTATCTGGAGTATACTAAGCATTGATTTTTATGGGAAATCCCGCTTATTTTACAGCGGAATAATCCCCATTAAAATCCAAACAATTAAAACTTACAGACTATACAGACACCCCCTGTGAGGGCAACCTGACAATGTTAAACCAATAGTTTGTCAGGGACTTCATTACTTCCACGAGCCCTTCAAAAGAGACAGGTTTTGTAATATAAGAATTAACCCCCAGATCATAGGTCCGGTAAATGTCTTCATCAGCCTTTGAAGTTGTCAGGACCACTATCGGTATCTGGCGAAGCTCCGGATCATCTTTGATCTCTTTGAGCGCTTCACGTCCGTCTTTTCTCGGCATATTGAGATCAAGCAGAATCAGGTCTGGACGCGGTGCATTTTCCCTGTTGTATTTGCCCTGATAACAGAGATATTCCATCAACTCAACACCGTCATTGACAAAATGCAGCTCATTAAGCAGACGAGCCTCCTGCATGGCCTCCTCAGCCATTAAACGGTCATCTTCATCATCATCAGCCATAAGGATTGTAATTGCTTTCACACCATCTTTCATTTTTCCTCCCCTTTTTTTGATTGAGCAAATCATAGATTTGGTATTTCCTGCTCAGAATTTTCACTACTTAACCGGGAATCCATCCCGTCACTTATTTCACTGCATAATATAGACAGAACACTGTCAGTTCCTTCTTCATTGCTTAGAAAACCAGGGATGTCCTCTGCAGGCAAAGGACGGCTGAAAAGATACCCCTGTACAATTTCGCACCCTTGTTCCCTCAGAAATTCAAGCTGATCTTCAGTTTCTACTCCTTCGGCAACAACATCCAGTTTCAGACTGTGTGCCATCGATATAATGGCTTCAACAATTGCGGCATCATCAGGATTTGTGTTTATTTCCATAACAAAGGATCGGTCAATTTTAATTGCATGAATAGGGAAGCGCTTAAGGTAACTCAGTGATGAGTATCCTGTTCCAAAATCGTCTATCGCAAGCCGCACACCCATTGATGTAACTTCATGCATTTTTGCTGACACGGCATCTGTATTCTGCATTAAGGTGCTTTCGGTAATTTCCAGTATGAGATTCTGTGGTGATATGCCGGAGCTGTTGATGGCATCATTTATAATTTCAATAAAATTGCTCTGTTGAAACTGTTGACTGGCAAGGTTTACGGATACAGGCATTGCAGGGATCCCGGCCTCCTGCCACTTCCTGCTCTGCTTACAGGCTGTTTTCAATACCCACTCACCAATGGGGTTGATCAGTCCATTTTCCTCGGCAATGGGAATGAAATCTATTGGCGGAACAAGGCCTTTTTCAGGGTGCTCCCAGCGAATCAGAGCTTCAACACCAATGACCTTTCCATTCACAATATCAACCTGGGGCTGGTAATAAAGCAACAGTTCATCTTTTTCCAGGGCCTTTCTCAGGTCATTTTCAAGCGTAAGGTTTTCAAGGGCCCTGTCATTCATGGACTGCATGTAATATTGATAATTGTTCTTTCCATGTTCTTTTGCATAGTACATTGCTGAGTCAGCGTTCTTAAGGAGACTGTCGCTGTCCTTTCCATCATCAGGATATATAGCAATACCTGTACTGACACTGACAAATAATTCCTGGGCACCCAATATAAAAGGCTGCGACATGGAATCATTGATTCTTTGAGCCACTTTTGATACATATTCGGCATCCTTGATTTCACTGAGCAGAACAGTAAATTCATCTCCTCCCAGGCGGGCAAAGAGATTCTTATGCTGCCGGGCAACAGAGTCACTCTTCCTGACAACACTACCCATCCTGGACGCAATTTCTTTTAATAGCTTATCGCCGACACAATGACCAAAGGTATCGTTTATACGTTTAAAATTATCAACATCAAGAAACATGACTGCTAAAATACTATTGTTACGCTCCGCATGTTTCAGAGCCTGTTTAAGACGGTCCTGAAATAGCAAACGGTTAGGAAGACCTGTAAGGGAATCGTAGTAGGCCATGCGGTAAATATCATCTTCAGTGCGCTTGCGCTCAATGGAGTACCGGATCGACCGCTCCAGAAGATCAGCATTGATCTCACTCTTAACAAGATAATCAGATGCCCCTGTCTTTATCGCTCTGATGTCCAGTTCATGGTCCCCCTGGCCTGTAAGTAAGATTATGGGGGCCCTGCATCCACTATTAATAGCTTTGCGCAAAAGTTCCATACCTGTTTGCTCCCCGAGACGGTAGTCAAGAAAATAGACATCATGACTGTTCTGCCCCATGACTTCCAGGGCATCCTGATAGGTCGCGACCCATTGAAGGTCAAACTTCATCCCCTTAATCTCTGATAACAGATCACGGGTGATGATGTAATCGTCTTCATCATCATCAACGAGCAGGATTCTTAATAATTTATCAACCATATTCTATTTTTCACACTGTACCGGCAGTTTGACAATTTCAAACCAGTATTGAGCAAGACCTGTCATAACGCTTACCAGTCCATCAAACGATACAGGCTTTGTAATAAACGAGTTTACGCCCAGGTTATAAGTGCGGCATATGTCCTCTTCCGCCTTTGATGTTGTCAAAACCACAATAGGTATCTGGCATAATTTTTGATCTGCCTTTATCTCCTCCAGGGCTTCACGCCCGTCTTTTCTCGGCATATTAAGATCAAGCAATATCAATCCTGGCCTGGGAGAATCCACCGGGTCACTGAATTTTCCACGGCGATGCAAATAGTCAAGAAGTTCCTCGCCGTCTACTACAAACCTTATTTCGTTTGCCAACTGGGCCTCTTCCAGGGCTTCCTTGGCCATCATACGATCATCTTCGTCATCATCGGCCATCAGTATGATTATTGATTCAGGTTTATTACTCACCAGAATCACCTTCCTCTGATTCAGCAGGCAGGGTTATAATAAATTTTGTTCCATTGCCGGGGGAACTCTTTGTTTCTATTTTTCCGCCATGTCTGTCTACAATTTTTTTACATACCGACAGTCCTATTCCCGTTCCTTCATATTCTGTCCTGCCATGCAGCCTCTGAAACATCCCGAATATCCGGTCAGCATATTTTTCTTCAAATCCTATGCCATTGTCTTCAAAAATAATTTTATGAAATTTACTACTTTGAGTACCTTCTTCCTCAACACCATCTTTGCCTGCCGGCACACTTGTGACCCTCACTATCGGTGCCTCGTCTTCTTTATGAAACTTCAACGCATTACCTATGAGATTTTGAAAGAGCTGTCTCATTTGCAATGCATCAGCTTTCAGTACAGGCATGTTTTCTACCTCAACTTTCCCTCCAAGCTCTTCAATACGTATTTCAAGGTCGGAAATAACCTCTCTGGTAATTTCCGAAAGGTCTACCTGTTCATAAGGTTGCGCCTTGCTCGATACCCTGGAAAACATTAGAAGTCCTTGAATCAGGTTCTGCATTCTTTTAGCAGCATTCTGCATTCTCTCAAGGTAGTCCCGTCCCTGGTCGCCAAGGACATCGGCATACTTGTTTTTCAGCCTGTCACCAAATGACATCACCTTTCTCAAAGGTTCCTGCAGATCATGGGAAGCAATATGCGCAAACTCCTGCAACTCTTTGTTGCTACTTTCCAGTTTCTCAGCAAACTCCAGCATATATTTCTCTGCCCGGTTACGCTCTGCTATCTCAGACTCAAGCTGACTGTTAAGCGCAACAAGCTCGGCCTCGTCTCCCTCCTGTTTAATAAGGATGTTATCCTGCTTGACAAGTATGCGCGTCATTACGAATAGAAATATAAGCATAATGACGAAAGGAATTGCCGAAGACGGGAGCATCACACTATTCAGGTCCTTGTTTCGTGCAGTAATGTCATAGTAGATCTCAAAGGCGCCTATAAATTTACCGTCTGACATAACCGGCACATAGGTCTCTACAACATCAGCTTTAACTATCTGACCTTCAAGAGATTCCGTATCTTTTATTACAACCTTGGTAAAGGGTTTTCCCCTTGCAACTATGTTGTGATAATAATCGTGTTTATTGACCTTGCCAATATCTGATTCGCTTGTTGAGTAAATAGTCTCTCCTGAAGGGGCGAACATTTTCAGTTTCATCAGTTTAAAATCATCAATAAGGTTATGTGATTTATTACCCATCATATTATCGATCCGGTCTTTAGAGATTGCGCCTTCATTGTCAAAGAACATGCTTGACAGATGATTCCCCAGCCTGATGGCTTCGTTTTCAGTATTTCTAACGAGCAGGTCTGTAAACGTCGGGTAAATAAAATAAATATTAATAAGTGGATATGAAACACAGATGATAAGTGAAACCAGGAAAATGTAGCGGATGATTTTGTTCTTAAAAAACATGTTACCCTCCCATAAAAGTAATTAAATTAAGTAATCCTGCTAAAATCAATTTAATGCAGTTGCCCACACCAACATTTAATTCAATTAAACAGTGACTACCATATATTGTTTATGTCTATACGTGTATATTTAATCGGGCGGCAAAGAAAAAACCTTTAGAAAAAACAACAAGTTAGAATTGATATAAATTAAAAGGCCGGTAATATAACCGTAAATGCCGTCCCCTTTCCGGGTTCAGGCAGTTCATCTAATAACTGCTCTTTTGATTTCTCTGAATCTGTCAGAGTTGTATTTCGAGATATTTCAGACATAGCTCACTTGTCTGTAGTGTCCCAATTAATCAATTTATCGGGTTTGCATAGAAGAATCTTTAGAATATTCCAGGTGTTCCACAACACTACTATCAAGGAATGGCCAAAGAGATTGACGATTTGTGATCAAGGAATGATGAATAAAGGGGGGGGGGATTTGAAAATCGTAATTTGTTAAACGCTATTCGTAATTCTCTTCTATATATTGTCTTCCATTTCCCATATACCGCATGGGCAAATACCGGCGCAGAAGCCACATCCAATACAGAGGTTTTCATCAACAACATAAGCATAATTGCCGTCTTTGTCTTCCCTTCTGCTGATGGCTCCATAATAACAGGTGGCCTCGCACATGTGGCAGTCCCTGCAAACAGCACAGGACATGCATCGACTACCCTCTACCTGTGGCTGGAAAGGCTCGCCCCTGCAAGTGTCATAGTAAGCAGTTTTGATCTTCTCATAAGGGACTATGGGTTTGATTGCCGGTCTGTTATAGGAGCGTCCTGAGAAAAGCGCATGAATCGCATCTGCAGCATACCGTCCATGACCTATGGCATGTGTAACAAGTCCCAGTCTTGTGGCATCACCTATGGCAAACACTTTTGAATCGGATGTGTGTCCTGCATCGTCAGCCTTGATCCATCCGTTCTGGTCAGTGTCTACACTGGGCGGGAGAAACTCTGTCATCGGAAGATCACCTATAGACATGACGACAAGATCAGCCTCCATTGAACTTCCATCGGTAAAATATATTTTATTTTCTTTCTTTACATATTTCTCGGTAAACTTTGGCCATTCGATCTTTGTTCCAAGGGACTTGGCGATTTCAAGCTCCTGACCGAATGCAGCCGGCTGCTGAATATCAACTGCTGTTACTTCTTTGGCACCGCAATGATATGCCTCTGCAGCAACGTCCATTCCAACATTACCCGCACCGATTACAACAACACGCCTGTTTTTTAAATCAGGAATGGAACCTATATTTATACCTTTCAGGAAATCATAGGCTGATACCATCTCTTTCTTGCCCGGAATATTCATAATTCTCGGTTTATGGGCTCCGCAGGCTATAAGGACCGCATCATGTTCTTTATAGATATCATCAAATTTATTCTTGTTAACAAGAGTCTTTAAATTAATATTAATTCCAATTTCCTTAAACCTGCTGATTTCTTTATTAAGGATCTTCTGGGGCAGTCTTTCTCTTGGAATGCAAAGCTCCAGCTTTCCACCAAGCTTTTCCTCTGCCTCGTAGAGATCCACAGAATGCCCTTTCAATGCCAGTTGCCATGCTGCAGAAAGACCGCCAGGTCCTCCACCGATCACAGCGACTTTGTTCCCTGTCTTTTTCTTTGGCTTAGGGGCTTTGAGATCAAGGGCAGCCGAACCCATCTCCTTTATATTCAGAGGAGTATCAACATGATCACGTGTACAGGCCTGCATGCATAGATTAGGACATATTTCGCCACAAACCGTTGCTGGCAGAGGACTGTACTCCAGGACAAGTTCAAGCGCTTCATGGATCTTGTCCTGTCTTATTAGCTGTGCCCTTTTCTGGGTCGGAATGCCAGTAGGACATGTATATTCACATGGTGGAGAATATTTCTGATTACTCCATACAGGCCTGAACCTTCTGTCATCACCGGTTGTTATATATGGCAAAATTGTAAGAGGATGGGTCAGGTACTCTGCAAATATCCCACCGCTTCCAACGCCCTTATCCCATACTTCTGACCTGAAATCAGTAATAGACATCTTGAAATCTTTTACTGCTGCACGGTCCTGAGCAGAATAGGGGATAAGTTTTTTCCAATCAGCTATAGAAGCTGTAAGCTCTTTATAATATTTTGATCTTTCAATGGCCCTAAGATAGGGTTTCATGTTTTTGGTGAGCCACTTCCAGTCCTGTTCCGTCAGATCAAGCAACTTCACATCTTTTTCACTATATCCCTTGATGGGTCCTCTAAAATAAATCACACCGCTAACCATACCAACACATGGACGGTACCCAAGAACATTTTCTGGATTTCTCGGATCTACACCACATACAACAGCTATACCTCCGGCCTTGAACTCAGCAAATGTATCTCCAACATCCCTGAAATACCATGATTCGGGCGGATCAAACTTGGGATTATGCTTGGTCATTGTTTCACAACGGGCACCGCCTCCACCCTGAACATAAAGCTTGCCTTGGGCAGCCGCATTGTGAGCTCCATTCGTTACATCACCAAGAACAGTAATGTTAGCGCCACAGTTTATCCAGCCTACATCGTCAGAGGCGCTTCCCTTTACCACAATCTCTGTGCCAAACATGCCCATACTGCCGAGCCTCTGTCCCACAGGCCCCTCAATTGTGATCTTTATTTTTTCATCCCTTGGCCATATTCGGCCTCCAATACCATGTTGACCACTGGCTAAAATATGAAGGTCCTTTGCACCCTTCTGAACTGCCTGCTGAATTTCCTCTTCAAATCTCCTTGAAGAAGTGCGTTTGCCTTTTTTAGTTGCTTTTAAAGTTACTTTTTTCATAATTACTTTGTTCAACGGTTGCTCAATATGGCTTAACAATTGCTCAAAAATGTTAATCCTCAACTTTGAGCTATCGTTGAGCTATGTTTAATCTATTTTGAGCTACGTAATTAACAGTTAAATTTTATCTTCAACCTCTCTGCCACTGCCTGGTCGTCCGAGCTGATTCCATCTGACATACCTATAGGCAACTCAGTACTTCTTCCCATAGGTGCAAATATTTTCTTAAGCTCTACATCCAGAGATTTATATACCTCAACCACCCTCTCGGCCACCTTCTCAGGATCAAGCCTTCTGTAAAGCCTGGGGTCCTGGGTGGTGATTCCCCTCGGACATTTCCCAAGGTTGCATACATTGCAACGGTTATATTCATCACCAAAACACTGGGCCGCGGCCTGCATTATGTATTTTCCAATTGAAACGCATGAAGCACCGAGCATAAACAGGGAAGCTGCGTTTGCTGCAAGATTACCCTTCTTGCCTACACCGCCCGCGGCTATCAAGGGAAGTTCATTCTGCTTGCCCTGGGCAACAAGGTCTAGATAACACTCCCTTATATTTGATGCAATAGGATGTCCCATGCTGTCCAGCGAGACATTATAGGCTGCGCCTGTCCCGCCATCATCTCCATCAATGGAAAGAGCCGCGGCATAGGGGTTTCTAACAAGATTATTTAAAACAGCCTTTGCTGAATGGCTGCCTGAAATTTTCGGATACACAGGCACCCTGAATCCCCATGCCATGGACATTGACTGGATCATCTTTGCAACTGCCTCTTCAATAGAATACTTAGTCTGGTGCGTTGGTGGAGATGGCAGGTCAACTCCCATGGGCACACCCCTGATCTCTGAAATGAGCTTTAACACTTTGTGGGCCATCAACAGACCGCCGTCACCCGGTTTTGCTCCCTGACCGTATTTGATCTCTATAGCACAGGGATCTTCGATCATATGCGGGATTGTCCTTACGATCTCATCCCAGCCAAAATATCCTGATGCAATTTGAGGAATGAAATATTTCATAAACCTTGATCTGAGAAGTCTCCGGGGCATACCACCTTCACCTGAACACATCACAACAGGCATTCCCTCAACTTCAGTTAAATAGGTAATCCCCATTGCAAGCCCTTCCCACATATTCGGAGAAAGAGCCCCGATTGACATGCTTCCTATCATTACCGGATAGATCTCACGAACAGGAGGAATAAACTTGCCGGACTTTTTGTCAACATCAAGCTTGCCGTTATTAACTTTTACAGGCAGCTCTTCAGCAGGCAGCATCCTGCCGAGATATGTCCTGATCCTAAACTCATGCCTGCCGGCATCAAGGGCCGGATCAGTAAGCATTGATATCCTCGAAAACTTCAATTTATCCAGAGTCGATGGAGATGGATCGTTTCTTCTGCCGCCTCTTCTATAAGGATGTCCGCCTTTGTTCTTATGGAAATTAAGTTTGTGAGCTGGATTGTACTCAGGCTCTATAGCTTCATTAGGACATACAAGTGCGCATGTTCCGCAGCCAGTGCAATACTTGCTCACATCCGTAGTCTGTTTGACAATGGTTATAACACGCCTTTCTGTCTTTGGTTCCGGTGTAGGGCCTTCAGAATACAGATGACGCTGAACAATAACAGTGGGCTCTATGGAAAACATCGGGCAGACTGCAGTACATTTTCCACAGCGCTTGCACCTGTCGTCTCTCCACCTTATTATATAGGGGAAGTCCTTGACAGCAAGCTCATGGTTGTTGTCTAACCGTGCAGCTGGTTCCATACCGTTACCTCCTCTGCATCAGGCTTAATAATTACCATATCGTATCTCATCGGGAATATATCTTCTGATTTGTCCCTGCCAGAAACAACACTGTTCAATCCGCACTCCTCTGACATAAGCCCGTACTTCCCCTTAACTCCACCGACCACTCCAGGCCTGAGTTTCTTAGCATCCTGCAGCATAAATGTCGTACCATCCGGAGTAAAGCCGATAACGCAGTTCGGTCCATCTATACATAAAGGTCTCAGGGACTTTTTCATTAAACTTACGGCCTCATTGTCAGGCCTGTTATCAATCTCCTCCTGCTTGAGTGGTGTCACTATGTCTTTATAGTAATTAAGCGGATATCCTAACTGCTTACATGCATAATGAAGTATATGACAGAACACTTCACTGTCACTGTTATAACCTATATAACCGGGAAATCCTCTTCCTGACAGATATTCCCTGATCGGTATAAATGCTGTATTCTCACCGTTTGTCATGGTGCCGTATCCCTGGATAAAAAAAGGATGGCATGCGTAAAGGTTGATTGCATAATTGGTGTTCTGCCTTCCCTGGGCAAGCACTATTTTTGCTTTAAGTGTTGATTTGTCCAGCCCAAAAAACTCTCCAAGCTGAAGAGGATCGCCAACTTCTTTTAACGCCAGAATATCAGGATAAAAGGCAAACACAATAATCGACTCATCTGATTCGCCCAGTCTCCTCAAATCAAGCCTGGTCTTGAGAAGCAGTGCCTCTTTCTCTTCAAAGGACCTGTCCTTATACATTTCGGGATAGTCATATACTCTTGCAAAATAGTAGTCCCGGCCTGTAATGCCTTTAACAGCCTTCGTCTTGGGCGTCCAGGTATATTTCATCTTGAACCCGATTTTGTTCATGTAATCATCAAGTGTCCTTACTCCCTGCTCTGAGCATATCCCGGACAATATGGGAAAGTCCTTCAGTTCCTCAAATTCACCTCCAAGGCCTTTCAGGATAAGTCCCATACCTGAACCATCATGACCCTCTTTCATCGTCTCAAGGGCCAGAATGTTCTCAATAGGTGAGAAGTATTCACTTGATGTTATTGCAGCCAGTCTACACATTTTTTAGTTCCTTAGCAGGCAAAAAAAGCGTCCACACCATTTCATTCTCAGATCGTGGCATGAGACGCAATTACTGTGAAATCATTAGCTTTTCATGATAACAATTAATATAATTTTTTGTAAATGTTCTCATCTTTTATTTTTTTAAATCTGCAAGAATATATATAAGCCAGAACCATGCCAGCATATAACTACCTGGAATATAACGATTGTCGTTAGCAATACTATCTACAATTTTGTAGTATCGACAAATTTGTATTTCGGCCCTGTATGCTGGTGTATGTTATAATGCGTCACAAAAACTCTAAAGGAGATACAATGATAAACCCTGAAATTTTCAGGCAATACGATATCAGAGGCATATGGGAAAAGGACCTAAGTCCTGATACAGCTAAACTGATCGGAAAAGGATTTGCTTCTTATTTACTTAAACATACAGGTAAAAACAGTGCCAGGGTTAGTATAGGATGGGATTCACGGCTACATTCTCCAGTAATCAGAGATAGTCTTATAAATGGAATCAGGGAATCGGGCGTTGATGTAATCGACCTTGGCATGTGTCCTACACCACTTCAGTACTATTCGCTTTATAAGCTTTCTTTAGACGGGGGAATAATGATAACAGGCAGCCACAATCCTCCTGAGTTTAACGGGTTCAAAATCAGTGTTGGCAGAAGCACTATTTTTGGCGATTCAATTCAGGAGATCAGGAAAATAATTGAAGCTGAAGATTTCAGAAGTGGTAGGGGTAAGCTGGAAAGTTACCCTATTATTGATGAGTACAGTGATTATTTAAAGGACAAGTTTGGAGATCTTTCAGGAATTAAAGTTGTTGTTGATGCTGGCAATGGAACGGGGGGACTTGTTGCACCTAAATTGATGCGCTTCTTTGGCGCTGAAGTAATAGAGATGAATTGTGAGCCTGATGGAAATTTTCCTAACCATCATCCTGATCCCACCCTGGTTGAAAGCCTTCAGGGACTGATCGCAAAGGTAAAGGAAGAAAATGCCCATGCCGGTATAGGCTATGACGGTGATGCAGACAGAATCGGAGTCGTGGATGAAGAGGGTAATATTGTATGGGGAGACAGTCTAATGATTATCTTTTCAAGGGACATTCTTAAAGACAATCCCGGTGCCAGTGTCATAGGTGAAGTTAAGTGCTCCCAGACGCTTTACGATGACATCGCAGCACATGGCGGAAAGCCCATAATGTGGAAGACAGGGCATTCATTAATCAAGGAAAAGATGAAAAAAGAGGATGCCCTGCTTGCAGGAGAAATGAGTGGACACATCTTTTTCAAACACAGGTACTTTGGATATGATGATGCTGTATATGCAAGTTTAAGGCTGATGGAAATAATTAAGAAAGCCGGTGAGCCTTACAGCACAAAAGCCCTGTTAAATGATGTGCCTGAAGTAATAGCAACACCGGAAATAAGGTTTGATTGCGCTGATAATATTAAATTCAAGATAGTGGAAAAGGCGCAAAAAGCATTCAATGAATTTGAATCAATCACTATTGACGGTATTAGAATAAAATTCAATGACGGCTGGGCCCTGGTTCGCGCATCGAACACACAACCTGTACTTGTCCTTCGCTTTGAATCCACAAGTCAGTCACGGCTGGATGAAATAAGGGGTCTTGTTGAGGAAAGACTAAATAATATAATTGACCAGCACAAAGGCAAATAGAAGGATCCCGATATAACAAGAAAAATGATTAACATCGAAGTCCGAATAAATATCTGACTGAATAATACTTCAAACTTCAGTCTGTCCTGAAATGATACTACCATTTTATTCTTGACAAAAAAGATATATAGGACTAAATTAGTCTTATATGCAGATCACAAGAGAAACAGACTATGCAATAAGATGTGTACTCCATCTTTCCAAGGACCCTGACAGGGTTATTATGGTTGACTCAATAGCAAGAGATAAAAAAATCCCAAAGAGTTTTCTGGCAAAAATTCTTCAGAAACTGACAAAGGCCGGGATCGTAAAGTCTTTCCGTGGAGTTAATGGCGGCTACAAGCTTGATAAACACCCTTCTGAGGTAAGCCTTCTAAATATAATAGAATCAATAGAAGGTCCTGTTGTGATGAATGAATGTGCAATGAATAAAATAATTTGCGATATGAGCGACTCCTGTACTGTTCATCCTGTATGGGTAAAAATAAGGAAAGTAGTTGAGGGTGCTCTCAGCAATTACAATCTGGAAACTTTATCGGAAAATAACAAAAAGTGAGTTTTTTCTCAGTAAATTTTATTAAATTAATTTTTAATGATGCATAGGTAAGCATTCTATGGGGGGATCTTTTCATTTATGTTTACGAGTAATTCTATTTATTTTTTAATGCTTACATCCGGTTTTCTAGGAGGTTTCGGGCACTGTCTTGGCATGTGCGGACCTGTGGTTTCCTCATGCTCAATGGCAATTAAAAACAAAAGATTATTCCCTCACATTCTATATAACCTGGGCAGGATCTCAACATACGCTTTCCTAGGTGGAATCGTCGGGATGACAGGCTCATTTCTTGGTGTTGCCGGACATCTATATGGTATCCAAAAATATATTATGGTGTTTGCAGGCATCTCCATAATATTAATGGGTATTGGTCTGGCCGGATGGCTCCCGGTCATGAAGTATATAGAAAACCAAGGCACACTATTAGCAAACATTTTAAGCAAGCTCAAAGAAATTACTTCCGGAGATATAAATACTGCTTCTTTCTATTTTACAGGAGTATTACTGGGATTCATCCCATGTGGACTTGTTTATACTGCTTTGCTGGCAGCAGCCAGTGCAGGTATGGAAGCAGGCAATCATTTTATTGGATTTCTTAACGGAATATTACTTATGTCTTTGTTCGGTATTGGCACTATGCCCGCAATGCTCTTATTGGGAAAGATAATAAATACGATTAGCATAAAAATGCGGGCAAGACTGTACAGGCTCTCGGCTATAGTAATGATTATGATGGGCGTTATCTTTATAGCAAGAGCTGCTTAGGAGATTATAAAAGGTATCACGTTGTTATTTGTTTAAAAAAGTGTTAATTGATACATTATGCAACTTATCATAATTATTATTAAATCTTACTGAGGAGGCAGGCAATAGTGAGTGATTATCAATATGACAATCAGACAGTAAAAGGATTTATTATCTCCTCCATTTTCTGGGGCGTGGTGGGCATTGTTATCGGGCTCTGGATTTCGATCCAGATGTGGGCCCCATCATGGAACATTGCACCTTTTTTCACCTTTGGTCGAATGAGGGTTGTACATACGAACAGCCTTGCCTTTGGTCTTGGAGTGGGAGCTATATTCGGCATCTCATATTATATTGTGATGCGTCTTACAAAGAGACCCCTGCTTTTTCCAAAACTTGCCAGGTTTCATTTACATTTTTTCAATGTGGCGATAGCCCTGGCAGCTCTTAGCCTTTTTGCCGGTATGAACCAGTCCCTTGAGTATGCTGAACTGGAGTGGCCGCTTGACATAGGGATAGTCATACTGTGGGTAATATTTGCAATCAATGTCCTTGGCACTATAATCAAGAGGAAAGAAGAACAGATGTACATATCCCTCTGGTATATTATCGCGACTGTCGTTGCTGTTGCGATTTTATATATAGTAAACAATCTTGCTATACCGACAGGACTTTTTAAATCATATTCTGTTTTTGCCGGAATAAACAGCGCTAATGTGCAGTGGTGGTACGGACATAATGTAGTCGGCTTTATATTCTCAACCCCCATTCTCGCAATGTTTTATTATTTTCTGCCCAAATCCACCGGACTTCCGATATTCAGCCACAGGCTCTCCATCATATCCTTTTGGTCCCTTGTATTCGCATATCTCTGGACCGGCGCTCACCATCTCGTTTATACTCCTCTGCCTGACTGGATACAGACCCTTGCAATTGTTTTTACCCTTTTCCTTATAGCGCCTTCATGGGGATCAGTTATTAATGGATTTTATACAGTTGCCCCGGACTGGGAAAAGATGAGAACAAACTATCTGACCAAGTTTTTCATTATCGGAATAACTTTCTATGGTCTTCAGACTGTTCAGGGTCCAACCCAGGGACTGAGAATAGTCAGCCAGCTTATTCACTATACTGACTGGGTGCCCGGACATGTCCATATGGGAACAATGGGATGGGTTACTATGACAATTACAGCATCAATGTATTACATTATCCCAAAGATCTACGATACGGACATTTACAGCATTAAAGTGGCAAATACCCATTTCTACCTTGTGCTTGTGGGACAGTTAATATTTTCCATTTCAATGTGGATCACGGGCATACAACAGGGTGCAATGTGGAAGGCTGTTAATCCTGATGGCACATTACAATACAGTTTTATGGAGGGGCTTGCCAGGAATTACCCCTTCTGGCAGTTAAGGACAATTGGAGGAATAATTTTTACAATAGGAATGCTTTATTTTATTTATAACATTTTCATGACTATCCGCAAGGGCGCTGCCCTGGCGGCATCAAAGGTATAGGGAGGGGGATAATCATATGGCCGGAGAAATTTACAAAAAACCGATAATGTTCGCGATTGTATCAGCAGTTGTTATTCTTATAGGCACAATAGTAACCATGTTTGCCCCCATGATGATGACCCATATGCACCCCAAACTTGACAGTCTTAAGCCCTATACAGCCTTGCAGCTTGCCGGAAGGGACATTTACCAGCGAGAGGGATGCAATAACTGCCACACCCAGACAGTGAGGCCTCTTAAGACTGAAGTTATGAGATATGGAGAATATTCCAAGGCCGGAGAGTTTGCTTATGACTTTCCCTTTTTATGGGGATCAAAAAGGACAGGGCCCGACCTTGCCAGAATTGGACGCAAGTACCCTGATGCCTGGCACTACAGGCATTTCGAAGACCCCAGGAAATTTTTTGCAAAATCAAACATGCCATCATATGCGTGGATAAAAGACAGAAAGCTTGATCCCCGGGACATTCAAAGCCATATGGACACTCTTGATTTCCCATACACAAATGAAGACATTTCTTTGCTGGCTGAGAAAACCGAGATGGATGCACTAGTGGCATACATGCAGGTAACAGGCACTTCTGTCACTTCAAAATCTGCTAAGAAAAAGCGGGTCGTCAGCGATGTTGATATTGAAAATCCTCTTGCTGGCAATGCAGAAGCCATTGCCATAGGCAAAGAACTTTTTGAAGAAAACTGTTCAATGTGTCACGGAGATAACGGAGAAGGCGATATTGGCCCCAGTGTTATCGATGATGTATTCCTTTATGTAAAGGGAGACCTGGCTGATAATAATTATTATGAGATCATCAATAACGGGACTGATGAGGGAATGGTTAAAAAAGGACGCACCGCAAAGGGCGGGATGCCCCCCTTTGGTGATGAACTTCAGAAAGATGAGATCTGGTCTCTCGTATCTTTTATAAGGTCTATACAGGACAGATAAAGGAGGATATTATGACTAATGATTTAGATAATATTGAAGAGTTCGAGGCAAAAGATACGGCAAAAAAACTGCCCATTGGCTGGCTGATTCTCTTCTGGGGATTAATAGCATGGGGCATTTTTTATTTTGCCGCATACAGTCCGGCTATAAGTGGATGGAGCCAGGCCACGGCCTATGAGAAGTCTTTAGATAAATAATTTCATAAAAGGAGGCTCTCCATGGATGTATCAATAGTTGCAACCGTCGGCTTTACTGTAATTGCTGTTGTAGGTATATTGGTTATTTTATTTGCATCCTTCGGATGTAAGAAAAACAAAGAGTAATTATTTATTATGAGCCAACAGGGTATGGCATATTTTTTATTCGGCCTCACATTGGTCATTATATTAATAGTAGTAATCATCTACTATTTTTCGAAAAAACGTCATACCAATGTGGAAGCGCCAAAGTATAAAATGCTTGATGACGACTAACAGGTATCAGTCATGGCGAAGAATAGTCGGAATTGCAGAAGCAACATTAATTCTCGGAATCCCCTTCATCAGAATCAAAGGTGAAAGCGCATTAAGATTTGACATACCTTCCCTGAAACTCCACTTCTTTGGCATCAGTCTCTGGATGGATGAGTTCTTTGTCGTACTGACCGGCACCATATTCATAACTTTTTTATTTATTCTGATTACTATGCTCTTTGGCAGAATATGGTGCGGATGGCTCTGTCCCCAGACAGTAATCAATGAATTAACATCTTTTATTGATGATAAAAGAAAAAGGCTGTCTGGCAAATTACTTTCATGGTTTATGATTTTAGCCTTAAGCATTCTGGTAGCAGCTAATCTAATCTGGTATTTTATCGCGCCTTATGATTTTCTCCATGACCTGTTCCAATGGAAGCTTGGGCAGGTCACCTGGCAAATCTGGATAAGCATTACAGCAATAATATTTCTTAATTTCTCCCTTGTCAGATATAAGTTCTGCTCATCTGTCTGTCCCTATTCAAAACTGCAGGGAGCGCTCTATGACAACAAAACTCTCATTATAGCCATGGATCCCGGGAGAAAGGACGAGTGCATTGATTGCCTGGCCTGTGTCAGGACATGCCCGGTCAAGATTGATATAAGAGATGGGTTAAGCAGCGCCTGTATTAACTGTGCAAAGTGTATTGACGCATGCTCTAATGTAATGAACAAAAGAGATAAAATATCCCTGATTGATTACTTCTTCGGGACCGTTAGCAGGAGTTTAAAATTACTCCGCACAAATGTAGTCTTGACAGGTTTAATAACTATAATATTTTTCACTCTCACTCTCTACCTGTTTTATGCGAGAAACAACGTTGATATGACTGTCCTTCCAAACCATGCATTTCCTCCACGTATTACTGAAAGTGGAGACATAGTTAACGCTTATATTTTGTCTATACAAAACAAGGGAATAGATGATCTTGATATAGATATCAGAACAAGCCATGCTTACAGTAGCACAAGAGTCGTACCGGCCGGCACTTATAATATCAAAGCAGGGGAAATGCAAAAACACCCTGTTTATATAACCATAGAGCAGGCTAATAATGACCGAAAAAAACAGTCCCTGAGCATATTGGTAATAAACAAAGATACTGGTACAATACTAATTAAGAAAACAGTAAGGATCATAGATCCTGAGGGATAAATGAAAGCAATTATAATTTTCTCTGTAATAGCCGCCCTGACAGCAGTGGCAGGTACAATAGTTATAGGGATTAATACATTTGATGGAACAGTTACAGAGCATCCCTATGAAAAGGGGCTGGAATGGGACAGACTGGAAAAATTAAAAGCAGAGCTTGGATGGACATTCAACATCAAAAACAGCACCTTAACAACCGGTAGAAATGATCTTATATTGGAGCTGAGTGATAAAAATGGGCTCCCTCTTGATTCTTCAGATGTGTCAGTAATAGTAAGCAGACCTTCCTCTAATTCATTCGATAAAAGTTACAGTACAGAAAAGGTCCGGAAAGGAATATTTAAAGCAAAAGCGGATTTTCCGTTATTCGGATATTGGGACCTCAAACTATTCGTAACAAAAGGTTCAGATCATTTGACAATAGAAAAAAGTATTTATATAAAAAAAGAGGAGGATATATGAAAAGAATCATGTTGTTTATGACTTTACTGTTAATGCCTGTTCTGTTGCTGGCAATGGCTTCATGTACAGAGGAAAAGACTGTCACTTCCAACGGGTCGGCCAATGTATCAAAAGAGGTCAAACAGGGGGCTGAAATTTATGAGGATAAGTGTCTGCAATGCCATGGAGAAAGCGGTCAGGGAGGGATATGTCCGAACCTTGTTGATAGTGAGTGGAAATACGGCAGCACTGATGATGACATTTTTAAATCCATAGCAGAAGGAAGACCTGAAGGAATGCCAAACTGGAACAAAACACTGAATGATGAAAAAATAAAGAGCGTAATAACATACATCAGAAGCCTTGATGCCAATTAACATCTTTTAACGAAAGAGGATGAATTTTAAAAACCATCTCGCCATACCTGCCTGCATGAAGGTATGGCGCAACACCTTCCCAGCCCCTCCCCCACCAACTTATGATAAACCTGACTGATCGAGATAACCTATATGAATAAATGTGATCACTGTCTATTAGAGTTTCCAGAAAATAAGTCTGTATACGATGAGATCAAAGGCAAAGAGAAAGTTTTTTGCTGTCACGGATGTATGGGCATATACAGGTTTATTAATAATGAAGGGCTCGATGATTTTTATAAAAAAAGAGCCCCTTCCTGGGTCCCGGGGCCGCCTGATGAACAATCTTTGGAAGTGACGGCTTTTGCCGGAAACATAATAACTACCGGCATTGATATGGAGATGGACATTATTCTGGACGGAATAAGGTGTGCATCATGTATATGGCTTGTAGAAAAGGTATTACTAAAAACTGACGGGGTGACTTTTGCAAAAGTAAATTACGCAACCCATAGGGCAAAGATACGATGGTTATCCGCCCAAACCGATGTGGGAATAATTCTGAAGAGAATCAGATCAATCGGATACAGCCCCAAACCTTTTAAAGCAGGTTCATTTGAAGAGCTCCTTAAGACGCAGAAACGGGACCTTCTCATCAGGTTTGGCACTGCATCATTCTTTACGATGCAGCTTATGCTGTTTTCAGTGGCCCTTTATGCAGGTTACTTTCAGGGCATAGGGAATGAGACAAAAAGGGCCTTCCAGGTTATCTCGATGTTCCTTACTATCCCTGTTGTTTTCTATTCAGGCTGGCCATTTATAAAGGGCGGTCTGAAAGGTTTCAGGACGGGAAGCTTTAACATGGATGTACTGATAGCAACCGGAGCCTTGTCAGCATTTTTCTACAGCATATATCAGATAACTGAAGGCGGCGAAATATACTTTGATACAGCAGCTATGATTATAACTTTTATTCTATTGGGACGATACCTGGAAACCGGAGCAAAGGGCAGAGCTTCTGAAGTTATAACCAAACTTCTATCGCTCACTCCAAATAAAGCTACACTGGTTAAAACTGACGAAGCTGGCGTTAAGAGTTTTAATAAGGTAGATAATATCTCCATTAAACCAGGAGATTCTGTTCAGGTTGTACCTGGAGAAAGTGTCCCATTTGACGGCAAAGTAATTGAGGGCATTACCGAAGTTGATGAGTCCATGCTTACCGGCGAAGCCATCCCTGTTTCAAAAAAAACAGGGAACGAGGTCTTTTGCGGGACCCGGAATCTTTACGGCAGTATTGTTTTTAAAGTTACGAGGACAGGACAGGAAACTGTTCTGTCAAATATTATTAAAACCGTTGAAGACGCCCAGGCCAGACAGGCTCCCGTGCAGAAATCAGCTGACCGGATAACCGGTATATTTGTTCCGGCTGTTCTGGCCTTAAGTGTGTTAACCGGCCTTGGATGGACCTTATCAGGAAGCTCCATTGCAAGTGCTGTCATGCATTCTGTCGCTGTGCTGGTTATTGCATGCCCCTGTGCATTAGGTCTGGCAACTCCCCTTGCTATTTTAGTCGGAACAACTCAAGCTGCAACAAAGGGCATATTAATTAAGGGCGGTGACATAATAGAGCGGGCAAGAAATCTGGACACTGTAATATTTGATAAAACAGGTACGATCACAGAAGGAAAGCCCCGGCTTGAATCATATAAGGGGATAGGCATAACCGACGACGAGGCCCTTAAGATTGCCGCGTCTATTGAACAGATGTCAGAGCATTCACTTGCAAAGGCCATCACAGGAGAGAATAACAGGGAAAGATACGAGGTATCCGGTTTTACCGCAATTCCGGGAATGGGGGTAAAAGGTGTGATAAAGGGGAAGCAGACATTGGTTGGAAACAGAAGTTTTGCTGAGGCATCAAATAATGGCTTAACATTCTCCATTGATACAGGATTACTTAATGACAAGTCTGCAACAGTTGTTTATCTTTCTTATGATCAAAAGCCGGCAGGAATTTTTTATGTTTCTGACAAAATACGGTCAGAGGCTGCTGAAGCAGTTTCAAAGCTGAAGAGTAATGGATTTGGGACTTTCATTATTACCGGTGATCATGAAATAACAGCAAATTCAGTGGCCTCAACAATTGGAATTGAAATTGACAAGGTTATGTCCCAGGTCTCACCTGTCGAAAAAGCAGATATTATCAACCAACTGCAGAAAGAAAAAAAACATGTGATGATGGTAGGTGACGGTATAAATGATGCACCCGCCCTGGTACAGGCTGATGTGGGTGTAGCCATGGGCAGGGCAACAGATATTGCACTTGAAAGCGCAGACATAGTCCTTATGAGAAATGATCTTATGATGGTACCAGAGGCTATAAATATTACTAAAAAAATCTACCGTATTATACGACAAAACCTGTTCTGGGCCTTTTTTTACAACATTATTGCACTACCACTGGCTATAGCAGGAATCCTTCATCCCATTTTTGCAGCTATTGCAATGACCCTCAGTTCCTTAAGTGTAGTAGGGAACTCGATAAGGCTCAGAAAGACCTGATATGTGGAGTGTATTTTTTCTTATATTTCTTGCCCTTGTTATAGGTATAGCTGCATGGCTATTTTTTTTATGGGCAGCAAAGAGCGGGCAGTTCGAGGACATGGAAGGCCCCAAGTACAGGATGCTTGATGATGAAGATGGTGATAATAAAAATGGACCAAATCAGAAAACGCCATAATTGGATCCAGGAACTATTAAATGAATTATTATTTAATTATGTATAAACTATACGTGAATATTTATATTAAACAGTGAGGTAAATATATGACCCTTGAAATTGGACTGCTTTCGCTTGAATCAATTCTACTTATCGCTACAATTATCCTTCTTGTTTACAGCATAAAGGAGGGAAAGCAGAGGGATAAATTAATTTTGGAAGTCGGCAATGCAACTAAAATACTTACCAGACAGGAGTATTTCCTCAATGTACTGGACTCGATGATGGGTGCACAAGAAGAAATCAGGGGCTGCATTACAGGAAGGATGCCTTCTGGAAAAGATAAACAGATGACAAGAGATATTATCGCAACCATAGAACGACGCGTAAAGGAAGGGATCAGCATAACCTATCTTTTACCAAAATTCCCTGACAGACTTCATGTGGGTTATCTTTATACAAAAGCTGGAGCACAGGTTTTATACAGCAGCTGCCTCATGGTCCATAATATCCGTTTTATAACTGTTGATGACAACATCGTAGTAATGGGGATACCTGAAAGCACGGGTGAAAAACAGGCTACTAAAAAGGGTTATATGATCCCTTCAGAAGGCCTGGCCATGGTCTTAAATAACTATTTTGAAACATGCGAAAAACAGATCACATTTAAGGAATATCTCAATGAGGTAATGGCCCAGACAGGCGCTACATCTAAACATCTGGCAAGAGAGTATCAGATAGACGAGTCAGAATTAAAAAAGCTTGCAGATAAGTAGCTGATACTTATTCTGGAAGAAGGGGCCAAGGGTTCAAGTGAAAGGACACTTCCACCTTTTATCTGTTCGCTTGAAACCCTGTCTGCCGACAGGCAGGCTCGACCCCTTGAACCCTTTTTATATTAGTCTATTTTTCTAAATGCCTTAGCCTTTGCCCTGCATACAGGACATTCATCAGGAGCACTGCCTTCAGCTGTATACCCACAGATATCACATATATAATAATCTGTCTCTTCATTATTGCCCAGACTATCAAGAGCTTTCTGATACAGATCGTGGTGTACTTTCTCTACATCATTCGCAAAGCTAAAGCTCCGCAATGCACCTGTATTGTTTTCTTCCTGAGCCTCCTTGATCATCTTCGGGTACATTTCCTTAAATTCAAATGCTTCCCCTCCGATTGCTGCTTCAAGGTTTTCCTTTGTGCTTTTGATGCCACCAAGGCTTCTAAAATGGCTATGGGCATGAACGGTTTCAGCTTCCGCAGCAGCCCTGAACAATTTTGCTACCTGATGAAATCCTTCTTTATCTGCCCGCTTGGCAAAGGCAAGGTACTTTCTGTTTGCCTGTGATTCACCTGCAAATGCATCCTGCAGGTTTTTTTCTGATTTTGACATTGCTGTAGCTCCCTCTTTTATTAGTTTCTTTATAAATGATAAAAGATATAACCTTATTCAGTTACGGTGATCTCCTTTGATGCCTCCCACTGTCCGTGCAGGTTGCATCTCTCGATTACTCTCAGTGTTGAAGATGAATGTTTGCTGTGTCTTTCAAGAGTTAATGTAACTTCAGGTCTTGTGAATTTCGGCGTTAACTCAACTCTTGCGAAGAAATTATCTTTAAAATAGACATCGATCCACTGAATGAAATGACCTTCTTCCATAACATGAGGTATTTCCCCAACATTTATCTTTACCTGAAAAGGTTCTCCGGCCTTTACAGTGCCGGGACAATCAATAACAGGCATATGTTTTTTTTCGAGTTCCGTCATGTTTGCAGCATCCTTGGGTCTGTTGTTACCGCAAAAAAGTCCTTTTTCTGTCATGTTAAATCTCCTTTGATATAGCAGTTAATTGTTATTTGTTATTAGCAGTGAAATAAAAACCAATATCAATTAACATTTTTACAGATATCCCCTCAACTTACAGGTTCAAAATCTTCTTTTGATGCATTGCATACAGGGCAAACCCAATCATCCGGCAAATCTTTAAAGGGTGTTCCTTCTGCTTCTTCATCGTAGACATATTCACAAATTGTGCATCTGTGCTTCATGGCAAACCTCCATTAGATTATAATTTCTATTAATTCTGAAATATTAGGAATGAATATTTAATACCTATGTCAAACAAATGCGCATCGGTTTAAATACCTCTGTGGTATTCCCCTACCCTTCAAGAACTCCATGTTCTTCCCACATAAACCAGTCTCCTGTATCCTCAAGAAACCTGTGAGTATTTTCAAGAAGTTCATAATGTCTTTTCTCTTCAATTGTAAGGGTCTCAAATAATTTTTTCTCTTTTTCTCCCTGTGCCTCCTGGGCCGCCTTTTCATAGAAATGATAACCACCCCGCTCAAAATCAAGGGCTATCTTCACAGCATCTTTTTCACTAGCGGTAGCTGTTACCCTTTCCATCATTTTGTCCTTAAGCTCTGTAAAAATCGTTTTGATGTCCTGTTTGGGATGAACAACCTTGACCTCAATATCCATATCATTCATTATGTCCTGAAGCATCTTGAGGTGTCTCATTTCATCGATAACAAAACCTTCAAAAATCTTTTTCCCCAAAGGATGAGTGGTTTTACCCACAGCCTCACGGTAAAATTTCATCGCATCTGTTTCCATTTTAATTGCAGTTTCTATAGCTTTACTTAATGACATAGCAGTCCTCCCCTGTAACAAGATTAATAACTACATACCTCCTGAAGATTCTTTCTCTTCATAGATATCATCATCCGACAATTCATCCATTTCGGTCATTGCCCTGCCACAACATAACGGCGTTTCCTCCTCTGCATCTTTGGTCATGTAGGCATTACAAAGTTTACAGGCATAGACCTTTTTCATTTTTGCCATTATTTCACACTCCTAATGAGATAAATTTGTATTATTATGCACCAGCTTTCCGCAAAGTTTACAACTGATATCTGTTTCATCGCTCCACATCTCGATCTCAATACCACAGTGGGGGCATTTAATTTCTTCAGGCATGGCTGCTGCTTTAACTGAACACGCAGGTTTTTCCTCAAGTCTTCTATCGTTCATCTGCTTTCCTCCAGCCTTCTTCTTTCAGACGGTCCATTCTCGTCATGGCCCAACTTCTCATTTCCTGGAAATATTTTTTTGGATCTGTCTTTGCCAGCTTTGTAAGCTCATTCCTTTCATTTACACTGTCTATATGATCACCGGGGTATACTCCCCTCCATGTGACATAACCTTCATCAAAGAGCAGTTCCGGTGAAACATTTTCAGCTTCACTCGATGGCAGTCTTTTACCATAAAGACCTGCTATATCCATATCAAAATGAATTACCCATCCATTGTCCTGTATCATCCTGTTTGAGTCCAGATCTACTTCGTTTGAGCATTCAGGACAATAGAGCTCTTCTATTGTTTCAGGCGGCATCACTTCATTTTTAAAGTTAAAACTTGCATCACTCCTACCACATTTGCATACTACCTTATGTTCCATGCACATTGTTCAAATCCTCCTTGTGCCGATTATACTCTTTTTATTTACAGTTGCAACCGCAAGACTGGTCCTGCTTGTTCATTGTACCGCTTTCACCACATTTGGGGCATTCTTTAGGTTTACACCTTCCCTCTATTGTAGCTCCGCATTTTTCACATTTAAATGTAGCCATTTTCATTCTCCTTTCGTTTTACATGTTTGGCATATGCCATAAAATTCAATATGATTACCAAGAATCTCAAAGGTGCCTTTCTGGTTATCCGGTATATTAATCGAAAAGTCCCTGTGAATGTCTATAATTTTTTTGCATTTTTTACAGATTAAATGGTGGTGATGACTTGTGTCAGGGTCATAGTGTCTTCTTTCAGGGTCAATTGTCAGCTCAACGAGCTCTCCTCTTTTCTTCAAGGTCTCAATCGTGTTATAAACCGTGGCAAAAGACATCATGGGATATTTCTTTCTTATCTCCGTAAAAATGTCATCGGCTGATGGGTGACTCTTATTTCCATCCAAATACTCCAAAATAGCGAGCCTTTGAGGAGTAAGTTTAAGTCCTTTATCCCTGTACTTTTGCATCATTCACCTCCATGAATTGATTCCATTTAAATAGAGATTATCATATTAGAATCATTCTTGTCAAGAGGTTTTTAAAATAAATATTAGCCACTTTCAAATTGGAAATCAGGCTCCAAATTATTTATATGCAAAATCTCAGGACTGCAGTTGCTTACAATATTCTCACATAACATCAAGAAATCAAGCACAAAACCGATATTAATAGTAACACGTACATATGACTATCACTAAATATAAAAAGGGAAGTGTGTGAGGATCATAAAAATACAGAGGAACATGGCCAGCTATGACATATTATTTATTGGCCTGTTCATTGCAATTATTATTTATCTCAGCATGTATATTGATATTCATGAGAAGTTCATGGATTTTGTTGAGAATTATGAATCATGGGAACTTGATGAAATTATTGCCAGTGGAGCATTTGCCACTTCTGTATCAATGGCATGGTATGGTTGGCGTAGATTAATAGAATCAAAACAGAGCTATAAAATAATTCAGACTAGTGAAAGTCGATTCAGGTCTCTCGTTGATTCAACCGATGATTCCATTTACCTTGTGGACAAAAACCTCAACTATTTGTTTATGAACAAGCAGCATATCTCACGAATTGGCACTGATGAAACGTATATTGGAAAGCCCTTCAGTAATTTTCATTCTCCTGAGGAAACTGAATTATTTGCCGAGAAAGTCAAATCAGCTATAGAACATAAAAAGTCAGAACAGTATGAATATAAGAGTTTAAGAAACGGCAGGCATTTCCTCCAGACCTATAGTCCTGTTTTAGAAAACGATAATGAACCTATGGCTGTTACTGTTGTTTCAAAAGACATTACGGGCCGTAAGAAAATTGAAGAAGAGCTAAGGGAAATGTCCCTAACAGACGAGCTGACAAAGTTATATAACCGGAGAGGGCTTGCTGTTTTAGGAGAGCAATATTTAAGAATGTCTGCAAGAGAAAATCGAGGGTTATATATTCTCTATGCTGATCTCGACAATATGAAAGTCATAAATGATAAATTGGGACACCAGGAGGGAGATCAGGCCTTAATAAAGACTGCGAATATTTTAAAGAAGTGTTTCCGTAAATCCGATATCATTGCCCGCCTTGGAGGTGATGAGTTTGCAGTATTTCCTGTTGGCTTTGCAGGGGACAATATAGAAAGCATTACTGCACGTTTATTAGCTAATATAACCGCATTCAATTTAAAAAGCTCAGACATATACAAACTTTCTCTCAGCTTCGGCATATCCTTCTTTGATCCTCAAAACCCCAGTTCTCTTGATGATCTGCTGGCTGAAGCAGACAGGTTGATGTACGAAGACAAAAGACAGAAAAAAGAGGCCTAGCTTCAGATCATTTCTGCAGTATTAACTACATGGGCCAGATTTTATTTTCCAGCTCAATGAGCAGCTTATGAAGCGTTGCCTGTTTTAATGCTGATACAGACAGAGCGTTATACCTTTTACAGATCGGGCTTATATCCTCTTTATCAACAAGGTCTTCCTTGTTGAATACAAGCAATACTGGCTTATCAGAGATGTTCAGATCTGACAATATTTTCTCAACCGACTTTATATGCTGTTCAAACCTGGGATTGGATATATCCACAACATGCATTAACAGATCGGCATCTTCCAGTTCCTCAAGAGTAGCCTTAAAAGCAGCAAATAAATCTTTGGGCAGATCACGAATAAAGCCGACTGTATCGGTTATTATCACATCCCTTTCTTTTGGAAACCTCAAGCGCCTGCTGGCAGTATCCAGTGTAGCAAACATCTTATCTTCAACAACCGTCTTGCTCCTGGTCAGGCTATTTAACAATGTTGACTTTCCCACATTGGTATAGCCAACAATCGAGATGATAGGAAGACCCTGAGAAGCTCTTTTTGCCTTTCTCTGCTTGCGAGCACGGCTTAATGACTTCAACTGCTTTTCCAGCAGGCTGATCTTGTCCCTTACCCGTCTGCGGTCGATCTCCAGTTTCATCTCTCCCGGCCCTCTTCCTCCTATACCTCCCATAAGTTTTGACATGGCCGTACCTTTTCCTGTTAATCGGGGAAGCCTGTATTTTAATTGAGCAAGCTCGACCTGCACTTTCCCGTCTTTACTGTGGGCACGCCTTGCAAACAGATCAAGAATAAGCTGGGAACGGTCTACTACCTTCAGTTCTGTTACATCACCTATGGCTCTGGTCTGTGAAGGATTGAGGTCCTGATCAAAGACCAGAAGGGTCGCGCCCTTGTTCATGGAATTAATCACAAGTTCTTTCAGTTTTCCCTCACCCATAAGATACTTGGGATTGATTTGTCTTGCCCTCTGAAGGACCGTATCAAGGACAATAACATTGCTTGATTCAGCAAGTTCCTTCAGCTCCTCCATGGAATCTTCCTGATCATATTTTGAAACGGTTGAAACACTGACAAGGACAGCCCTCTCTCTATCGTCCTCAACATCATAGCCTGTCCTTCGGGACAGGAGACCTTCCTCAATCATGGTTATGAACTGATCAAAGTCCTGAAACTCCCGGTCCATGCCATGATATGGGACAGGGCCCTTTATTTCATAGGTTGAGTCTTCCCTGTCTGAATAAAGATGTGCAAGAGACACATTATCAGGAATGCCATCTTTCATTCCTATCACTATCAGGGAGTCCAGTCTTAATAATGAAAGATCCGTAATATCGTCCTGGTTTATTTTTTCGCTTTTAAGGTGTGTATGGATAAGTCTCAGGCCACGCAGGACTTTTCTTCCTAGAGGATAATTAGCAAGTTCAGGAATAAATATGCCTTTTGCATCACCCACTATTACATGGTAGATACCACCTTTTCTATTGACCAGCACCCCAACCTGACGGCCTATCGAATTGGAACATTCTGCCAGAATACCGGCAAGATCGGTTGTTAATGCCTTTTCTTTGGGAATTCGCTTTCTATAGATTCTCTCGAGGGTCTTTAAATCACTCTTCTTAAGCCCTGATGTATTGCCTAAAACTGATGGAATGGTATTCCTCCGGAATTAAAATAGTTCAAAAATTGCTCAACGATTGCTCAATAGTTGCTCAAAAATAGTTTAATATTTTACATCTAATAACCGTTCATCCGTTTTTTAACAATTGTTGATCTTTCTTGAACTACTGTTGAACTATTGTTAAACAATTGTTGAGCTATAGTTTTTAATGTGCTTCAGCCCAGTTTTTTCCTGTACCCATATCAACTTTCAACGGGACCTTAAGTTCAATTGCGTTCTCCATCTCTTCCCTGACAAGTTTTTCCATAATCTCTACTTCCTTCTCAGGGACTTCAAAGAGGAGTTCATCATGGACCTGCAAAAGCATTCTTGATTTAAGCTCTTCTTTTTTCAGTCTCTTCCAGATATTAATCATTGATACCTTAATTATATCAGCTGCAGATCCCTGGATAGGAGTATTGGTTGCCAGCCGCTCACCAAGCTGCTTCATATTCCTGTTTGTGCTCCTGAGTTCAGGAATCGCCCTCTTTCTCCCATATAGTGTGGTCACATAACCTTTCTCAGTAGCTTCTTCAATTAGTCCGTTGATATATTTTTTCACTCCGCTGTGCCTTGCAAAATATGTATCAATATAATGCTTTGCTTCGTCCGGATGAATTTTAAGCTGCTGGCTCAGACCATAGGGACTTATTCCATAGACTATTCCAAAGTTAACGGTCTTGGCGCTCCTTCTCATATCACTGTCCACTTTTTCAGGCTCAACATTAAAAATCTCACAGGCGGTGCGTGTATGTATATCACCATCATTTCTAAATGCTTCAAGAAGGCCCTGATCTTCACTGAGATGGGCAAAGATACGGAGCTCAACCTGGGAATAGTCAGATGAGAGAAGGAGGTTACCTTTATCAGCTATAAAGGCTTCCCTGATCCTCTTTCCCCACACACCCCTGACAGGTATGTTCTGCAGGTTAGGATTAGAACTGCTCAGTCTTCCCGTAGCAGTAACAGTCTGGTTAAATGATGTATGGATCCTGCCTGTTTTAGGATTAACAAGTCTGGGAAGGGCATCTACATAAGTACTTTTCAGTTTCGATAATGTCCTGAACTCTATAATCTCTTTAGGAAGCTCATGCTGATGGGCAAGCTGTTCCAGCACATCAGCATTTGTGGAAAAACCCGTTTTGGTTTTCTTGATCGGCTTTAATCCAAGTTTTTCAAAGAGAATCACCTGTAGCTGTTTTGGAGAGTTAATATTAAACTCTTCTCCGGCAGTGAAATAAATCCTCTTCTCAATACTGGATAATTCTGCAGACATCTTCTTTGAGAAACTCTCCATCAGGTCTAAATCTATTCTAACCCCGGCCATCTCCATGTCTGCAAGCACCTCAATTAAAGGCATCTCCATTTCGTTCAGAAGCTTTGACAGTTCCTGTTTTTCGATATCCGGTTCAAACTCCTTTTTCAGCATTAAAGTGGCTGCGGCATCTTCCCCGGAATATTCAGTGGCCTTCTCAATAGTGACCTCGCTAAAATCCTTTTTGTCCTTGCCAAGCACATCACTGAATGAGAGTTTTTTCATCCCCAGTCTTTCCATGGCAACGCCTGTAAGATTGTGGTTAGCCTTATTGGGATTCAATAAATAGGAAGCCAGCATTGTATCGAAACTTACTCCCTTGAGATCCAGTCCTTCATTTTTAAGAATAATAAGATCATATTTAATGTTATGACCGGTCTTTCCGATCTTATTGTCCTCAATTATTCCTTTCAATTCATGAATCACCTCTTTTTTATCGAGCTGCTTCGGTACATCAGGATATGAATGGGCCAAAGGAATGTAATAAGCCTTTTCAGGTACTGTTGACAGAGATATTCCTACAAGTTCAGCATTCATTGGGTCCTTAGAGGTCGTCTCTGTATCAATGGCAATATCTTTTTTGACTGACTGCACCATTTCCTTAAGGGTCTTTTTGTCATTAACAGTTATATATTCTGTTTTGATTTCAACTGCAGATTTATTGTTAGGAATAAGCCTGGCCAGACTACTGAATTCAAGGGCCCTGAAAAAATCTCTCAATCTTTCCCAGTCAGGCTCCTCACGCTTTAGGTCATCAAGGGAAAGGTCAAGATTCATGTCTGTATGGATCGTGGCAAGCTCCTTGCTCAGTCTGATATTATCCATATTAGCTGCAACGGAATTTCTCGCCCTTGTATTCTTAATATCTGCATGGTTTTCAAGCAGTTTGTCCAGATCACCAAATTCCTTCAGGAGCTTAACAGCGGTCTTTTCCCCAATGCCCGGAGCGCCGGGAATATTATCTGATGCATCGCCCATCAGGGCAATTATTTCAGGGAACTGTATGGGAGGAACACCATATTTTGCAATCACATCTTTTTCCTCGGTTATCTTTTCTTTCATGCTGTCATACAGTTTCACTTTAGGACTCACGACCTGGCACATGTCTTTATCGCCGGTTACAATTAGCACATCAAAGCCTTCTGAATCAGCCATCTTTGCAATGGTCCCCATCAGGTCATCAGCTTCATACCCTTCCATCTCGATTGTATGGATCCTGAAAGCATCAACAATCTCCTTAATAAGCGGTATCTGGGCTTTCAGTTCATCAGGCATGCCGGGCCTGTGGGCCTTGTATTCTTTATATGCCTCATGTCTGTGAGTCGGCGCAGGAGTATCAAAGACTATCGAGAAATAGTCCGGTCGTTTATCTCTCAAAAGCTTGAATACCATATTGATAAAACCGTAAATCGCATTTGTGGGTGTACCATCTGAGGCTGTAAGACCCCGTACAGCATAAAAAGCGCGGTATATATAAGAGTTACCATCTACAAGGTACAAATTAGGCATGGGGTATTATACACTATTGATTTTTCAGTCATGCTTACCCTCCCCCCTTCATGCTTAATTTCAGAATTCGTCTTAAGACCTTAAGGAAATACGCCGACATATAAGGAGAAAAGCAAATTAACTAATTTACGGAGATATTTCAATATGAAATCATATGTCAGGTTTATTGTTCTCATTGCAGCGATTATCGTTTCTCTATTTGCAATTACGGTTTCAGCAGCAACAATTGATGAACTGGTCGCAAATTACAATATATCACTGTGCCTGGAGTGCCATGCAGATGTCGCGGAAAATCTTCTAATGTCTAACCATGTGTATTCAATCATTAATCCACGTGTAATCCTGGCCATTAAAAACGAAACCAAAGCCTCAAAACCGGCCAGAGAAGCGGTTAAAGGATGCCTGTCATGTCATGCACCAATAACAGACAATGCCTCTGATGACCTCTTAGATAAGATAGCAACTTTAATAGTAATCGCTGACAATAAACATACCGGACTAAAGGAGTCAGCTATTAAGGAACTGTCTAAATTGAGTATAAACTGTCTGGTCTGCCATATGATGAAAGGGATGCCTGTAGACAAGATTAAACCTAAGGTCATATACGGCCCGGGGTGGGATGAGCATGAGCATTCACACAAGGATGAGTACGGATTTGACACTCTCAAATCAGATTACTTTATGAGTTCAGAATTTTGTTTAAGCTGTCACTCCGGCCCACTGCCGTCTCACAAAAATTATAAAACCCACTACACTGACACTAAAAAGACATGCCACCAATGCCATATGAACAACCATAAATTTTCCATTGCTCTTCCATTAGGGGCACAGAATCACTGATAATATTAATTTAAAATAAACACAGGGCAGACAGGGATGAATTGGCTTTATTCCTTATTTATGCTATGTTCATATAGTTTTTAAAATATTAGCATTAACATATACACATGACAGAGAATAAAATTTCAGATGTCGACAAAACTGCTGCCGGAAAGTCTAACCTTGTCTGGATGGACCTTGAGATGTCAGGGCTGGATCCTGAAGAAAATACGATTCTGGAAATCGCTACTTTAATTACAGACTTCAACCTGGAAATAGTTGCTGAAGGTCCTGTAATCGCCATTCACCAGACTGATGAACTACTTGACTCCATGGATGAGTGGAACACAAACTGCCATAAAAAGACTGGTCTCACAGAGAGAGTAAGAGAATCCAAATTTGGAATAAAAGACGCAGAAATCATGACAATTGATTTTATAAAAGAACATGTCGATCATAACGCATCACCTCTATGCGGTAACACAATATGGCAGGACCGACGGTTTCTGATCAAATATATGCCTGAACTGGAAAAGTATTGTCACTACAGAAATATTGATGTGAGCTCTTTCAAAGAGATTTATTCCAGATGGTATCCGAACTTGCCCATGTTTAAAAAGGAAAAGGCCCATACTGCTCTGAAGGATATTCAGGAATCTATAGATGAACTCAAATATTACCGTTCTAAGATTTTTCTACCTTAATCATATAGATATCAGTACAAAGAAGATTCCCTACCCAAAGCTGTACTGTTGAAATATTTCAAAAAGTAAGGATTTGTGATAAAAAGCTGCATTTATTTAGCCGGTAATGATACAAAAAACTTACTTCCCTTGCCCGACTCTGATTCTACCCATATCTTCCCATTGTGTTTCTCTATTATTCTATGTGCTATGGTCAGCCCCATACCTTCACCCTTAACCCTGCCAGGTTCCAACTGGTGAAATATCTCAAATATTTTATCCTGATGCTCAGGTGCTATGCCAAGCCCATTATCATCCATACAGTAAACTGATTGGTTCCTATCTTTATAACCTGAAATATTTATAACGCAAGATCGCTCTGAATCTGAGTATTTAATTGCATTGTCCAGTAAATTAGAGAACACCTGATTTATCTGTGAACTGTCCCCCTTACAATTTGGTAATTTTGAAACTTCCGTCTTTATTCCTGACTCGTTCAATCTAAATCTATGGTTATCAACAATATCAGTCATCATTTCATTCATATCTATTTCATTTATCGTTAGTTCAGAGCGTCCCAATCGAGATAGAGTTAATATCCCTCTTAAAAGTGTTTCCATTTTTACAACACTTATCTGGATATAATGAAGTGACTCAGGAATATCTTCTTTTACAATTAGAGTTATTTTATCTTTTATAGTTTGGGGAACGGGCACATTTTCAATAAAAGACATCAAATCCTTAAGCGAATAATCAAGCTCCTTACTATAACCATCAACATTAACAAGTGGAGATCGCAGATCGTGGGATGTAACATATAATACTTGCTCTAACTCTTTGTTCTTGATTTCAAGTTCTGTATTAAGCCGTTCTTGCTCCTTTTCAGCCTTCTTGCGCTCAGTAATGTCCCTGGAGACACCAAGAAGACCGATAATATCCCCGGCGGTATTTCGGAGAGGGACGGCATGGGTCTCGAGCCAACGGGGCGTCCCTTTAAGGCTGGTTATCCTGAACTCCAGAATACCGGTTTCACCTTTAAATACCTTTTTTGATAGGACTATAAATTCATCTCTGAATTCCTCATTTACGATGGGAATGATCGATTGTCCCTTGACCATGTCCAATGATTCGGCCTCTATCATGGCAAGGCCTGCCGGGTTCATGTCCACAAGGGTTCCGTCAGGACCCAGTATCTTGACACACTCGGGCTCGGTCTCTACAATGGTACGGAGGCGTTTCTCTGACTCCATCAAGGCCTCCTCGGCCTTACCGCGCCCCTCGATCTCCTGTTCCAGTTCTGAAATCTTGCTCCGCATTGCATCGCGCATATTAGAAAAACTGCGCGCCAGAGTGCCAATTTCATCCTTGCTGACTACCTCAATAGCCTTGTCAAGGGTTCCATCAGCTATTTCAGAAGAAACTTTCGTCAATTGGATTATCGGTTTAGTAAACCTGGAAATAATCCATGAAAGCACAAGGAGAACTGACACAGATATCAGAACTATTATAATAGCAAGTATATTCCTGAGCTTGTAAGCATCAGCATATTTGATATCCAGCGGCACAACATAGCCAATGACCCAGTTCCACTCCGGGAATTGTTTGAAATGCAACCATTTTTTTTGTCCCAGATAGGTATATTCAAAGGCCCCTTCGCTTGAAGCCAGCATTTTTACCGCAATTTCCGTCTGCTCAAGAGAAAAGTCATCCCTGGAAAGTACCGGGTGCATGACTATTATGCCGTCTGCATCAATGATGAATGGGTAAATGAGTTGATCTGGATGATTGTAATAGGTATGCCGGAGATCCTTCAGGCTCGCTTCTTTAAAGTCTTCAGCATATGCTTCCACTAATCCTGTCTTCATAAGCCGCTCGTTACTTCTATAAAGATTTCCCCAGATCGCTTCTATTTTCTCGGTATACACGATATTCTGGCTCTCGTCTATAATTCGGATCAGCTGGTTATTCGCAATGAACAGGACGCTGACGCTCATAATGATAAAAGCGCCAATAATAATGATCAACAGCTTGAATGTTATCGAGTTCAGTTTCATTTATACTTCTCAATAATCAGACATTTTCTCAAGTAATGTTGCTTCATTTATAAGTTCCATCGGAAACCTGATGCCCAATCGGTTGGCCAGCTCCATATTCAGATAAACTTTTGATTCTTTATTTGTGACGACCGGGATATCCGCTGGAGATGTCCCCTCCAGTATCCTGAGCGCTGTTTTGCCTGCCCACCAGCCCTGCTCCTCTGCGATCTTTACCCTCCCGAGCAGGGCAAAACGCACATGGTTATCACTGGTGCCGCCGGTGGGTATCTTTGTATTGGCCAGGATAAAGTCATTTGCCAGTTTTGTGTCCCAGCCCTTGATTCCTATAGGATTAATCCACAAGATCATATCAACAGAATCCTGCAGCCTGATATATTCACTCTGCCATTCATCAAATGTGGATACAAGTTTCCCATCTGAAATAATAATTCCAAGAGTATTTTTATAATTATCAATGTTTTTCTGTGCTGATAAATTGTCGGCGCCTATAATGCCGATACGGTCACCCTTTGCATACTTTTTCAGCATCTCAATTGTTTCAAGGACAGGCGCTATCTCAACCATGCCGGTAATGTTCGATACAGGGAAACCATAGACGGATGCATCCCAATTGAGTCCACAGAATACGAAAGGAATAGCAGAGTTTTTATAATAGGGAGCAATCAGGTACTTTGCAGCATTGTCGTCGCTCGTCACCACAATATCCGGCTGCCATTCATCAATGATTACCTTGGCTGAAAGGGCGGCCTGTTTCTTGAAGGCTTCAGAATTGTTGAGCTTGGTGTCCATCCTGAAGACCTTGATATCGACATCGCTTATTAATGTATCAAATGATCCGTCCGGCTTGGCTACAATATCAAGCGCCTTCAGCAGCCCCTTTTCAACATCATCACTCCACTGATATCCCTTATGGTAGGAATTCACAAAGAGCAGTTTTTTCTGAGCAGCGCTTATCAGATGGGCATTCTCGATCTGATCCATGGGGAATTTGATCCCCATTTTTTTAGCAAGTCTCATGTTCAGGTACATCTTTGCCTTTTTGTTCCTGACAACCGGTATATCTTTGGGAGATTTGCCTGCCAGTATCTCAAGGGCAGTCTTTGCCGCATACTCTCCCTGTTCTTCGCCGACCTTTATGTGGCTATGCAGAGCAATCCGTACATTGGCCAAATTTGTCGTTCCGCTTGGTATTTTTGCGTGGTTCAGTACAAGCCTCTCTGCTTCCCGTTGATCCCAGTCCTTCATCCCTGTCGCATTATGCATCAACAGCAGGTCTGCATCTCTTTGAAGTGATTGATAATGGTCTTTCCATTCGTCAAAAGTCCTGGCATATCTTTCTACCATTTCCAGTTCAAAGATTTTTCTAAATGCCTTTGCTTCCTTTCTTGCGGTTGTTATATCCTGGCCGATGAACCCTATTCTGTCCCCCTTCACATATTGTTTTAAATGCTTCAGCAGTTGCGGGATTTGCGAAACCTCCACCATGCCGGTGATGTTCCTGGCTGGGAAACCGTATGCAGAGGCGTCCCAGTTCAGGCCGCAGAAGACAAAGGGAAGGTCTGCACCCTTATAGTAGGGGGCAATCAGGTATTTCGACGCATTGTCGTCTGAAGCAATCACCACATCAGGCTGCCATGAGTCGATCAGCTCTTTGGCTTTGAGCGCTGCAGCTTTCTTGGCTTCTTCCGAGTTGTTACGCTTGGTATCCATGTGGAAGATCTTCAGTTCCACATCATCCCTGTCGTTAAGAACCGATTGAATTCCGGTGGTAATATCGGCACTCCAGGTGTATTCCTCATGATATGAATTGATATAAAGAATTTTCTTCTTCCCCGCATCAACTACAGAGGCCTGGAATAAGGTCAATCCAAAAACTAAGGCAAAAATTATTATTGCTGTTTTTTTCACAATATTATCCTTTGTCATTTGTTATCTAAGATTTGTCATTTATCATTACAATGTTCACTTCCTACATTCTATGAAACAGCACCTAGTATGCAGCATAAAGTCCATGTCATAGGCATTGAACCAACAAACATCCCTTAGCCCGTTATTTTATACAGTTTATATAGCACTTATGTACCTTTTTGTAAATATAAATGGGGTACGATATACGCATTTCAAATGAGATGCGGGCGAAATATTGACCGGACTGACGAACTGCTTGACTCCATGGATAAGTGGAACACCAACCGTCATAAAGAGACTGGCCTGACAGAGAGAGTAAAACAGTCTTCTATTGAAATGAAAGGTGCAGAGGTGATAATCCTTGATTTCATAAAAGAACATGTTAGTCTCAAAGTATCACCTCTATGTGGCAATACAATATGGCAGGACCGCCACTTTCTGATTAAATATATGCCACATTTTCACTACAGAAAATTGATGTAAGTTCAGTAAAGGAGATTTACACCAGGTGGTATCCGGACCTGCCCATGTTTGAAAAGGAAAAGGTTCATTCAGCTATGAAGGATATCAGGGAATCTGTGGAAGAACTCAAAATTACACAGGAACAGTTTTTTCGTGAAAAACAGGTATTCTGTATGAAAAATGGGTATTTTTCATATGTTTTTGTGAAAAACAGGTATATTGCTCATGACGTTAGACAAACATTTGCTGTAACAGGCCTTTTTTGAATTGTTGGGTTTGGGTTATTTGGGTTTGGACCTTGCTAACCTCAGAGGTTTCTTGTGTCTGAACAACGGGGGGCACTCCATTTTAAATATCGAACATACGCTGAACATCTCCATTGTTACGTTTTGTTTTAAAAGCAAAAATATCAGTTAACTTATTTACTTTCAGGCAAATTGTTCAATGGTGTTTCCAGTTATTTTATCTTTCATCTTTTTTTCCGGAAATCCGCTTTATTTCTTTATCAAAATCAGAGAGATAGTCTTTATCCTGCCCAATACGGTACACATCATATTCCTGTTCGGCCTTGAGTTTGGCCTCCAATGCACTGATTTTGCCCTTATCCTGTAAGATCGGGTAATTAGACAGTTCCAGAAAGTTATGCAGAAATTCAACCCAGTCCGTCATTTTCATCAAGATCTGCCGTTATGCCCTGTTTTCCGCCAGATCAAGATAAGCTGAGACGATCTGATTCAGTTCCTTGATATGTGCTTCACTCAGGTAGTTTTTGGCAATGGGAATATCGGATTTTAAGATTTTGCTATCCGGCGCATGTTTCCAGTTTGTCAGGCCCATATGGATTTTAGTAGCATCTACTGAATCATAAATAATTTCAGCAGCTGTTTTTCCTGTGATTGCCCAATGCAGCTTGTTCTGGACTGTGGAGAAAAACTCTTTGGTGATAGGCGCATCTTTATCATAATCTGTTGAGAGGGCGTATATATCGGTAATCTTCTGGTAAAAGCGACGCTCACTGGCCCGGATCTCCCGGATACGCTCCAGCAGTTCATCAAAATAATCTTTACCAAAAACCTGATTGCCCTGCTTGAGCCGCTCATCATCCAGAACAAAGCCTTTGATAATGAATTCTTTCAGGGTTCGGGTGGCCCAGATTCGGAACTGTGTGGCCTGGTAGGAGTTTACGCGGTAGCCGACTGAGATGATGACGTCAAGGTTGTAGTACTTTGTATTGTAGGTTTTACCGTCACTGGCAGTTGTTCGGTATTCCCGAACAACTGAATTTCCATCAAGCTCACCTGTTTTGAAAATATTTGATAGATGCTCGCTAATCGTTGCTTAACAACATCCGCAAACGGCTGGTCAGCAATCTTGATGTTGTGAAAATCGTACTCTTCGGATCTTATGCATCAGGCAAACAAACTACAGACAGTGACCTTGACCTGCTTGTCATAATCAATACCAAGGAAAAGGGAATTAAGCGATATGCAATGGTGAGTGAACTGCTTGAACCCCGAAAGGTTCCTATGGATATCCTTGTAAAGACACCGCAAGAAGTCAGGAAAAGATTGAAAATGTTATGTCCATTCACTGAAAACATCCTTAAGACCGGAAAAGTCCTTTATGAAAAAGCGTCCTGACGTTCAGGAGTGGATAGTAAAGGCAGCGCAGGACTACCTGACAGCAGAGACCATTTATTACAGATCCCTTGACTATTAATCCCCTGCAAGTTATATTTTTCTGTGACTAAAAAATACAGACCAATATCATTTAAAAAAGTTAAGACCTGCCAATTGAAGTCCAGAAAAAGCAAAGTCAGGCTCGACAAAATTGGAAAACCTTTTGCTGAAGGCAGCTTCAGGGATTTTATTGAGAGCCTGCCTGATATTCTTTCTGCTGCAGATTTTAAATCTGTCATTAAGGCCATAGTTAAGGCGCGTAAAAAAGACAGACCTGTTGTCCTTGGCATGGGAGCACATCCAATAAAAGTAGGACTGTCCCCGATTATTATTAACCTTATGGAAAAGGGCATTATAACGGCCATTGCCATGAACGGGGCCTGTATTGTTCATGATTATGAACTGGCCCTGATTGGACACACATCTGAAGACGTTGATGTGGAATTATGCAGAGGGACTTTTGGAATGGCAGAAGAAACCGGCAAGGGAATAAATAAGGCTATTAATAAAGGAGTAAAATCAGGATACGGCATTGGCAAGGCAATGGGAGATTGTATTTCAAATGGTAAATTCACTTATCCGGAATTGAGTATCCTGGCTGCTGCAAATAAATTAAATATCCCTGCTACAATTCATGTTGCGATTGGAACGGACATAATTCATATGCACCCTGAAGCGGACGGCAAGTCTATCGGTGAAGGAAGTATGAGAGACTTTAAGCTTTTTTCATCAGTAATCTCTGATCTTCAGGGAGGAGTTTACATCAACCTCGGTTCAGCAGTTGTAATGCCTGAAGTTTTCTTAAAGGCAATAGCCGTTACAAGAAACCTTAAGCATAAAGTAAAAAACTTTACTACAATTAATATGGATTTTATACAGCATTACCGGTCCCGTGAAAATGTACTGAGAAGGCCTGTTATCTCAGGCGGCAACTCTTATGCCCTGACCGGCCATCATGAGATAATGTTTCCAATGCTGGCAGCAGCGGTAATGAATGAGATAAAAACTACATGATCCACAGATTACACAGATTTCGTAGATTAGATTTGAAAATCTGTTTAATCTGAGAAATCTGCGGATGATAGGCATTTATTATGAAACCTGTTGTTGACGAAGATTTATGTATAGCCTGCGGCAGCTGTGAAGAGATTTGCCCGGCTATCTTCCAACTAGTTGACGATATGTCAAAGGTTGTGGATCCTGATGGTTGTGATATCCAGGGTTGTTGCGAAGCTGCAGAAGAAAACTGTCCGGTAGAAGCTATTTCTTTAGTTGAAGATTAAATAGTATTTGTATATAAACTCAATTCGTCTGCATGTCATTCCGGCAGTCCGTTAGCCGGAATCCAGTATTTTCAAATAACTTCTGGATGCCCGATTACTAACTTCGAGCATGACAAGAATAAAAAATAGTAATTTATACACAGACTCTAAGTAAATCTCATCCGACCTTCTGCATTTTATCCCACCTTTATGTAGATAAATTGACACTTGCACTTTGCGAAGACTATAATTTTTCGGGATGAAGAGATTTTTATTCAGCATAACCATGCTTATTATTGCTGTGATGTTCGGCATTGTCACAGGCGGTTATTTTGCCCTGGTCCAGGGAGTCCCCCAGTTAGATGAAATCAAAGGGTATATCCCTGCAATAGGGACAAAAGTATATGCTGATGATAATGCCCTGATCGGGGAATTCAAAATCGAAAAAGGGGTACATGTTGATATAACAGACATTCCCGAATCTGTTATAAGGGCTATAATCTCCGTAGAAGACGCAAGGTTCTGGCTTCACAAAGGCATTGACTATATCGCCATTATGAGGGCCCTTTCACGGGATATTGTAGCAGGCCGGATCAGGAAGGAGCCAGCACCATAACCCAGCAGCTGGCAAAGGTCGTCTTTCTCTCTCCTGACAGGACTATTGTAAGAAAGCTCAAAGAGGCCACTCTTGCGTACAGAATTGAGAACAACCTTACCAAAGAGGAAATCCTTGAGTTATATCTTAATAAAATATATTTCGGTCACGGCGCATACGGTATTGAAATGGCGGCAAGGGCATATTTCGGCAAGTCAGTTTCAGAAGTCAGTCTGGCTGAAGCAGCCCTGTTATGCGGTCTGGTCAAGGCCCCGAGTACGTACTCTCCCTACAACAACCTGGACAAGGCAAAAAAGCGGCAATGGATTGTCTTAAACAGAATGCAGCAGGAAAGATATATCACTGAATCACAGGCCGTCGATGCATATGAACAGCCCCTTTATCTCTCAAGTGTCCGGTATTCGGAATATTCTCCAAGCTATTTCCTTGAATACATCAGGAAATACCTTGAAGATGAATATGGTTTTGAAATGATATATAAAGGCGGGCTTGAGGTTCATACCACTTTTAATAAAAAAATACAGCTAGCAGCAGTAAACTCACTTAAACAGGGACTGAGAAGGCTGGATAAAAGACAGGGTTTCAGGGGGCCTGTCGGGCACAAAGACATCGATGTCAATAAAGAGTTGAAGGGCGAAGACACATACGAACAGATCGTGTTAAAGCCGGGAGACCTTTTAACAGCTACCGTCCTAAAGGTATATGAATCAAGCGCGATTGTAAAGGCAAGGGGATTTATAGGCAAGATTTATGTGAAAGATTCCAAATGGATCAGAAAAGTCATAGACTCAAAAGGCAATCTTATAAAGAAGCATAAATCTGCCAGTTTTAAATATCTCCTCAACCCGGGAGACCTGATCAAGGTAAGAGTAAAAAAAATGAGCAATGACAAACCTGTTTTTATCATTGACCAGGAACCCCTTGTGCAGGGGGCAGTTGTGGCGATGGAACCTTCAACAGGATATATCAGGGCTATTGTAGGAGGTTATGATTTCAGCAAGAGCGAGTTTAACAGGGCTGTCTATGCCAAAAGGCAGGCAGGATCAGCTTTTAAGCCTATCATATATGCCGCTGCCATGGACCATAATTTCACTCCGGCAAGCTTGATCCTTGACGAACCGCTTATTTATGAAAGTGAAGAGTTTGGAGACTGGGAACCTGAAAATTATGATGAAAAGTATCATGGCGCTACAAGGCTCAGAGAAGCTCTCACACGTTCAAGAAACATAGTCACTGTAAAGCTCCTGGAAGAGATAGGGGTAGAAAATGCTATCAGATTTGCACGCAAGATAGGAATCAAGGGCCCCTTCCCGCTGAATCTTACCCTTGCCCTTGGAAGCCTGAGCATTAGTCCCCTGGAGATAACATCGGCATTTTGTGTATTTGCAAATGGGGGCAGGAAACCGGAACCCATCTCAATCAAATACATAGTTGACTCTGATGGCGACATCATTGAAAACAACCAGCCCAGCAGCACAATGGTGATAGATCCCCGTACGGCTTACCTTGCCACATCAATGCTTGAGGATGTAGTAAAGAAAGGAACCGGCTGGCGTGCCAAGGCCCTCAAGAGGTCTGTTGCAGGCAAAACAGGGACAACAAATGATTACTGGGATGCATGGTTTATAGGATACACCCCTGAACTTGCAACAAGTGTATGGGTCGGTTTTGACAATATGCGCCCCCTTGGCGATGAAGAGACCGGTTCAAGGGCTGCTGCCCCAATATGGGTATCTTTCATGAAAAAAGCCCTTGATGAGATTGCTCCTTTCGATAGTAAGAGCAGAAATGGGAAAAAGCCCTTCCCCATCCCCGATGGGATTGTAACAGGAGTGATTGACCCTGAGACAGGTCTTCTTGCTACTAATCAGACCAAGAAAATGCTGGAATTTTTTAAAGAAGGAACTGTTCCAACATTATATTCATCACCTTTTCACAGGGACCTGATAAGAAGACAGAAAATCGATCTGAAAAATAGAAAAAAAGAAAAAAAAGGCGAGGATAAAACCCTAAGCAATTAAACTGTCCAAATTATTATTAAAAAGATTACAATATAAATGTATTAAAAATTACGGCAGGAGGATAGTATGAAAATAATCACTTTCGTTATTACAGCATTCCTATTTATCTCCCTTTCATTTATTCCAGTGCATGCAGAAACACTGGAGCAGGCATATTCACTTTTTTACAAAGGTGATAAAGCAGAAGCCATTTCAATAATCGAAGACTATGTAAAAGACAATCCCGAACCGCAGGCATTTTATTTCCTCGGATATGCATATTATGAAATGCAGGAAATGGACAAGTCCAGGGAATCTTTTACAAAAGCTTACAAAATGAAATCTTTTTTCAGCCCCATCCCTGAAGATAAAAACTGAGCTATTGTAAAGTGAAAGCTGTCATTCCGGCTTGTCCGGAATCTTGCCATGTAAATGATTCCCGACGCGCTTTGCTTGCGGGAATGACAATCCAAACAACACGACAATAACTATTAATATCCGACCTTGTGAAGTTTCATGATGTTTGTCTTTCCTCCCAGGGCAAAGGGAGAAGAGGCAATAATGACAATCGAATCTCCTTTCCTGACAATACCATTCTTGAGAAGGACCTTCTCCGATTTAGATATCATTTCATCTGTATTGTCAGGCATCTTCATGACAAAGGGATTGACTCCCCAATAGAGGTTCATTTTTCTCTGAATCACATCTTTGCCTGTAAACCCTGTTATAGAGGCATGCGGCCTGAATTGCGATACCAATAAAGCAGTAAACCCGCTTCGACTGAAAGCAACTATTGTTTTTGCCTTTATATCACGTGCTGCAGAGCAGGCAGCCTCGGCAAGGGCCCGCGCATAATTCAATGACACATTTTCAGCATTATAACTGTGGAGTTTTCTTGTTTCTGCCACTTTAATAATTCTGTCCATCATTTTAAGGGACTCAACAGGATATTGGCCGATCGATGTTTCTGCAGAAAGCATCAATGCATCAGTACCGTCCAGGACTGCATTAGCAACATCCGCTGCCTCCGCCCTTGTTGGACTCGAATGGCCGGTCATGGATTCAAGCATCTGCGTGGCAGTTATAACAGGCTTCATTGCAAAGTTACATTTATCTATTAGCTCTTTCTGGATCAACGGTACGTTTTCCGGCGGAAGTTCAACGCCAAGATCACCTCTTGCAACCATCATACCGTCAGATGCATCAATTATGTCATCTATATTTTCCAGAGCATGCCTGTTTTCTATTTTGGCAATAACAGGAATGGCTGCATTGTTTTTTCTTAACCAGTTTTTGACTCTCTTTATATCTTTTCCCGATCGCACAAAAGACATCGCTACATAATCAACACCAAGTTTAATTCCCAGCTTCAGGTCTTCCATGTCTTTTTTTGTAAAAACAGATCCTGATATTTTTGTGCCCGGCAGATTAACGCCCTTTTTTTCTCTTAACAGTCCTCCCTCTATTACTTTCACTATCAATCTGCTGTCTTTCCTGCCTGTCACTCTTAGCTGAAGCAGACCGTCATCAAGGAGAATTTTATCTCCAATTCCCACATCCCTGATAAGGTTACGGTAGGATAGGAATATCTGTTTTTCATCGCCAATGGAAGTCCCGGATTTAATATATAAGGTTGAATTTTTCTTAAGTACGATAGCACCGTCTATTAAAGGGCCTACTCTTATTTTGAGCCCTTTCAAATCCTGGAGTATGGCGACAGGAGAGTTGTTTCTTCTTGCGGCTTTTCTAATGTGCTCAACAACCTTTACATGCCTGTCATGGGTTCCATGAGAGAAGTTCAGCCTGGCAACATTCATCCCAGCACTGATCATTCTGTTAATATTTATTTCTGACTCAGTTGCCGGACCTATAGTACAGACTATCTTAACCTTGCGCATAATTATTTTGTTCTTTCTGCCAGCACGGATCTTTCCCTTTTTCACATAGGCTATGATATTCCCAGTTTTCGCCCTTGTCCTTTAAATCTGAACGATAATGAGCGCCAACACTGCCCCTCCTTAAGAGAGCCGAATCTGTAATAAGATTTGATACTGTCATCAAATTTCTCAACTCACATTCCCGTCTTGTCCTGAGAGGTGCTTTATATATAAAAGCCTTTCTCTCAAGCCATGCCCTGGCAGCACTCAGAGATTTTTCACACCTGATGATGCCTACCTTGTTCCACATGACCTGTCTTAATGTGCTTCGGACTTTTTCTGAATCAAAAGCCTGGACTTCTTCATCTTGTACCAGGTCTGTTTCTGAAATAGTAACATCCCCCATTGTCCCGGCATATTTTGCAGAGCATTTCCCTGCTCTTGCTCCAAATACCAGTCCCTCCAGCAGACTGTTTGATGCCAGACGGTTAGCGCCATGAACTCCTGTACTGGCGACCTCTCCCGCGGCAAAAAGACCGTCAATACTGGTTTCACCATCTGAATTTGTTGCTACGCCACCCATCATATAATGAGCAGCAGGGCTGACCGGAATCAGGTCCTCTGTAATATCTATATCATATTGCAGACAAGTGGAATAGATCTGGGGAAAACGATTTTTAACAAAGACCTTATCAAGATGGGTAAGATCCAGATAGACATGCTTGGAATTAGTCTTTACCATCTCTGATACGATAGCCCTGGTTACGGTGTCTCTTGAGGCAAGTTCAGCCATTTCATGATATTCAGTCATAAACTGTTTTTTATGAATATTTCTCAGAACAGCCCCTTCACCCCTCATGGCCTCGCTCAGCAGAAACTGAGGGGCACCCCTTGAGTAAAGAGTAGTTGGGTGGAACTGGACTAATTCCATATCCTTAATTAGTGCCCCTGCCCTGTATGCAATGGCAATCCCATCACCGGTTGCTATGACCGGATTAGTTGTCTTGGAATAAATCTGGCCTGCTCCGCCTGTTGCAAGTATTACAGCTTTTGCATAGAAATTTATAACAGAACCCCCTCTAAGTACACTGGCGCCGATACACCTGTTTTCTTTCATAATCAGGTCAAGGGTAAAGGCAAAGTCATATCTGGAAATTGAAGGGCATGATTTTGCTTTGTTAATGAGTACCCTTTCTATTTCCTTGCCGGTTGAGTCTCCATGGGCATGAAGTATTCTTTTCTTTGAATGTGCCGCTTCTATTGTAAAGGACAGACTGCTCCCATCTTTATCAAATTCAGCGCCCCATGATATGAGTTCGCGTATATAGTCAGGGCCCTCTTCAACCATTACCTTTACAGCAGCATCAATACATAACCCGGCCCCTGCCTTTATAGTGTCATCATAATGAATACCCACCTTGTCTTCATCACTGAGGGCCACAGCAATTCCTCCCTGTGCATACCCGGTTGTGCTCTCTGTTGGCTTGTCCTTTGTCAGTACAATTACTGTTCCCTGTGATGCCACCTCAATTGCCGCTCTAAGGCCTGCTACGCCACCGCCGATAACAAGGAAATCTGCTGATTTTACAGAAGGTTTCATGGATGTATGAATATTAATCAATTTAAAGTGGGAAGTCAATTTACACTAATGTGTACATAATTAGCCGATATAAAGCTGAAATCAGTTTATAGCACACATACTCCAAACCAAATTTATTCTTCATAATTTCTCCATAAGAGTACTGCATTATATGTCAGAATAAAGGCACATCTGAAATACATTGCTTTTATACTGATATTAAGGTAATATATAAGGTTCTATAAATGCTAACTTATTAATTTTTAACACTAATCTTTCTATTTAATCAGCAAAAGTGAACAAATGAAGAGTTACGATAAAAAAGGATTTAGCCGCATTATTCTGACACTGGCATTGCCATTTATTATTCTTGTCATTGCCTATGGAGCATATAAGTTATTCTTTATCCCTGATCCTGTTATTACTGGTCTGGACCAGTTCAAAATCCTGTCGTCAAACAAAACAATCACCCTAAATACAGCAAATATCAAGTCCTTAGAGATTGCAGTCTATCAAAACGACAATAAGATAGATTTACTGAATGATCTCCCGGAACTTTCAGAGAAGATCTATAAACTGAACATAAAACCAAAATCCATCGGGTTGACTGACGGACAGGCATTGATAATTGTAAAAGCAAAGGCAGGCCTGTTGAAAGAGGTAAAACACAAGATTGCTACAACTATAGATACGGTTCCTCCTGTTCTTGAAGTTCTGAAAGCCCCTCGTCAGATCAATCGTGGAAGCAGCGGCGCTGCCCTGCTCAGAGCAAAGGGAGCAGATTCAGTTTTCATAAAGCTTGTTGACCCTGCACAACCGGAAGAATACAAAAAGTTTAAAGCTTATGAGCTTTCATCAGCACTTGACGTTCTGGACGAGTCCTCCCGGGAATATGGAATGAAAAGTGATAAGACCACTAATGCTAAGGCAAATCGCAAACCTTTAAAATACCTGGCCTTTTTCCCGGCCCCCTATGATATTGCAGAAAACAGTTTATTATATGCGGTTGCAAGCGATGTGGCAGGCAATATAAATATAAAATCTCTCTCAACCAGAATTAATCTAAAAGATTTCAAAAAGTCATCAATTAATATTGATGATAATTTCATTAACAGGGTTGTATATCCCCTGCTTAACGAAACCAGCATGGATGATCCTGTCGGCTCCTTTAAAAGAGCGAATGAAGATTTGAGAGACAAGAGCGTTGAAACAATTATGAAGCTTGCCCAATCTTCTGATCCCAGGCTGCTATGGCAGGGACGTTTCTCACAGTTAAAAAACAGCAAGGTTATGGCCAAATATGGAGACGAAAGGACCTATTTATATAAAGGTAATAAAATCAGCAAAAGTGCTCATCTTGGATATGATCTTGCTTCTTATACAAAGGCCCCTGTAGAGGCTGCAAATAGCGGAATAGTGAAATTCGCTGCTGACCTCAGCATTTATGGAAGTACTGTAATTATAGACCACGGTCTTGGACTCATGAGTCTTTACGGTCATCTTTCCGCTTTGACTGTTGAGAAAGGGGACAGAGTCAAGAGAGGCGATATGATCGGCAAAACAGGCGCTACCGGGCTGGCTGGCGGTGATCACCTGCATTTCGGCATAATGCTGCATGGTTATGAGGTGTCTCCAGTATACTGGTGGGACCGGAACTGGATAAAGATTCATATACTGGATTATTTAACTTATTAATACGCTGTTTAAACAGTAGACAAGTTGGAAAAGATGAAATACAATCATATTAATATAGAAAATTGGAGAAAATAACAATGGATCGTCAAGTTTCAAAAAGTGAAGTACCCTCCTACGAAATTGTAGAGGACAAAATAAAACAGATCGATGGGTCTATCATCGTATTGCGCATATTTTATATATTCATGCAGATTGCGTATAAGTTTCAGCTTATCAAAAATGATAAACTGTGCACCGTTCAAATTCCCAGAAAACTGCTTGAAGGTCTGAAAAACAGCAATGCAAGCTTTGATGATGAGTTGACCAGAATCCTGGATACCTCGATTCAGCCCTCTGATTGCTGGAACAAAATCTGAAGAGATTAATTTAAGGGGCTGGTGTTTTCCTGTTCTTCATATTTCAAAGTGACATTACCCCCTTTTTGTTTTGCCAATAATATGGCCTTTTCAGTCTGGTCAATCAGTTTTTCAATATCAATGGCTTGCGTATCATAGGCAAAAGAATATGTAATTCCTATGCTCATTGTCCGCGACGCATTCTTAACAGTGCCTTTGTTTTTATTTACTACTGAAAATTCTCCGTTCTGAAAGCTCTTCCGAATTCTCTCAGCAGCTATGTAGGCCATAGTTAAATCAGTCTCAGGCATTACAACAATAAACTCTTCACCTCCATATCTGAAAGCTCTGTCAAATTTTCTGATATTCTCATTAATAAGGCTGCCTGCAAAGGAAAGCATTTTATCTCCAACACTTTGACCATAACTTTCATTAAAACTTCTAAAGTCATCTATATCAATCATTATCAGTGCCAGGGGATGACCATACCTTTGACAACGGGCAATTTCGCGCTCCAACACAGAAACCAGATGATGCCGGCTATAAAGGTTTGTCAGATTATCTGTTATCATCACCTGTTCGATTTCCCTGTCCTTTAGATCAATCTCTCTCTCAAGGTCATTGACTAATTCTGCAATCTTATTAAGAGTACGCTCAATTTGATCCACAGTTTCAGGACACAAATCCTCAAATGACTTGCTGCCAGAGCATTGCTCATGCTGTTTTCTTAAAATGGAAAATATGTCCTGCTTAAGTTTCTGAAGAAGCTTTTTGTTTTTTTCTGTAGTCTTTGATTTCATCGGTCTTTTTCGATAAAGCGTAATTCAATAGAATCTGTGTATAATGCTGTTTGTCTGTCATTCAGGCAGCCTGTCTGCCGGTAAGCAGGTCCGGCATGACGGATAAAGCAGTATTTACGGACAGACTCCAATTAAGGAATGCAAATTACTGCTGTATATTAAATCGGTAGGAATTGGGCGAAAGTTAAGCCAGTCTGCAAAACATGTCTTCCGCAAAACTCTGTTTTTTATGACGCTAATCATACTCTGCTTTTATGATTAGCATTATAATAAATAATTAAATGTCATAATATATCTATAAAAGCTATGAGGTAATAATGTTTAAAAATGACGGCCCCGGCAGCAAAGAAACAAAAGAACCCCAGCCGGAAGAAATGAAGTGTCGTCACTGCGGTGCAGATGTTGAGATCTGGAGTGATGAGACAGAGACAAAATGCAAGTCATGCGGTCAGACCATTAACCGCATGATCGGCCAGACATGCCTGGACTGGTGCTCCTTTGCAAAAGAATGTGTGGGCGAAGACAAGTATCGCAGAATCAAAGCAGGTTCTAGCGGTAAGAATTAATACCTTCTATCAATTTCAAAATCAATAAATATCACTAATAGTATTAAAGCACGACCAGTCTATTCAATCTCCTCTTTTTTCTCTGCATCTTCTTCCTCTGGCTCTTTTTTCTCTTCATCCTCCTGGTCTGGTTCCTTTTTCTTTCTGTCCAGTATTCTGGATGCCAATATACCTACTTCATAGAGAATGATTATAGGAATTGCCATAAGAGACTGATTAAATGCATCAGGAGTGGGCGTCAGCAAGGCTGCAAGTACAAACGCTATTAACACTGCATATTTCCTGTTTTTTGCCAGCCACGCTGGAGTAACTATCCCCATCCTTGTAAGAAAAACCGTCAAAACAGGCAGTTCAAAGATAGCCCCGAAAGAAAGAATAAACTTAAGACAGAAATCTACATACTTTCCTACTGATAACATCGGTTGAAGATTTTCTGTTTTGTAATTAAGAAGAAAGTTCATTGCAAAGGGCAGGATAATAATAAAACAGAACAGAGCTCCAATCAGAAAAAGAGATGTCGTGATAAAGACAAAAGGAAGGGCATATTTTTTCTCCTTGCCCAGAAGGCCAGGAGCGATGAATCTCCAAATTTCAAAAAATATCACGGGCGAACTCACAATAAAGGCACTGATAAATGATATTTTTATATGCATCCAGACAGCCTCTGCCGGTGCAAGAAAAACCAGCTTCATATTTGAGCTCTTATTTGGAGTAAAGATGATAAAAGGGCTGTTTAAGGAAAAATTCACAGTATTATGGATAGGTGAGGTTAGGATAGTAAAAATATTTTCAGAATAGTTAAAACATACTCCAAAAGCAACGATTACCACTCCGAGAGTAATAAAAATCCTGTTTCTTAATTCACCAAGATGCTCTGTAAGAGGTGCTTTATCCATCTTTGCCGGTCTCTGGTTTCTTTTCCTGCTTCTCTTCCTGCTTCTCTTCCTGCTTCTCTTCCTGCTTCTCTTCCTGCTTCTCTTCCTGCTTCTCTTCCTGCTTCTCTTCTTGTTTCTCTTCTTGTTTCTCTTCTTGTTTCTCTTCTTGTTTCTCTTCTGGCTTATCAGATGGCTTTTCTGCTTCAGGCTCTTCTTTTTTTGGCTCCCCATGGAGCGTCTTTAGCGCTTCTTTTTTAAAATCAGGTATTTCAAAACCCTCATAAACTTTTTCTATATCAGTCTTGGCCTTTTTTATCTCTTCTGTCACATCAGATTCTGCTTCCTCAAAGGAAGCCCTGACCCCCTTCATAGCAGATTTGAGCTCTCTCATTGCCTTGCCAAGATTCCTGCCTAGTTCGGGCAGTTTCTTCGGGCCAAAAACGAGAAAGGCCACAATAAAAATTACAATCAGTTCCTGGGTTCCAAGATCAAACATTTTAAAGAATTATACGTTAATTAATAAGTTAATAAGTGATAGGTTATCAGTCTGGCTTTATTATTGTAAATCATATAACAATAATATAATGAACAATTAAATGCATATAAGACATTATATTGTACAAAAAAAATATCTAAAAAACTTGTCAGGTGTCAATTTACATATAGTTAATCATCATATATTATTAGCTTGACCTTAATTCAGGTTTACAATAAACTTTATATCTTATATTAATCTATGAAATTTTAGGAGGAACTATGTTTAAAGGTTCAATTGTAGCTATAGTTACACCATTCAAAAACAACAAACTGGATGAAAAGGCCTTGACAGACCTTATCGAATGGCACATTAGCGAGGGTACTAATGCCATCGTACCATGCGGCACAACAGGTGAATCAGCAACCCTGGAGTATGATGAGCACTACAGGGTCATAGAACTTACAGTCCAGGTAGTAAACGGAAGAGTCCCTGTTATTGCAGGTACGGGAGCAAATTCCACTAGTGAAACTGTAATGATGACCGAAAAAGCAAAGGCCATTGGAGCTGACGGCGCTCTGCTTGTTGTACCCTATTACAACAAACCTACCCAGGAAGGTCTTTACCTTCATTACAAAACAGTTGCTGAATCTGTGGACATTCCCATCGTCCTTTATAATGTACCAGGCAGGACAGCTTTAAATATGTTACCTAAGACCGTAGCCAGACTGGCTGAGTTAAAAAATGTGGTTGCCATCAAGGAAGCAACAGGTGACATGGCTCAGGTAACTGAAATTATAAATCTATGCGGCGATAAAATTACCGTGCTGTCAGGCGATGATTTCACCACTTTCCCATTAATCCTTCTTGGCGGTACAGGGACAATATCTGTGTCTGCAAATGTAGCCCCGGCCGACCTGTCAGCAATGTGTAAAGCTGCCAATGACGGGAATATTGAGGAGGCACGCAGGTTACATTATAAGCTTGAACCACTGAATAAAAGCATGTTTATTGAGACAAATCCAATTTCAGTAAAAACCGCCCTGAGCCTTATGGGAAAGATCGAAGAAGAGATGCGACTCCCACTCTGTCAAATGGCCGCGGCAAACAAAGAAAAACTGAAGAATGCCCTTATTAATTACGGGCTTATATAGCAACGACGGTCTCTTTACCAAAGAGAGTTTACTTGATAAATTAATGGTTAATCTGTTATAAAATAAAAGTAAACGGAGGTTACCTACCTTGTTTGTGATAGGAATGGAAACTTTTTCCGACATTCGAGAATTTGGGAGTCAGCGCTTACTAAGTGTTGTGCGCCCCGTTAACACGGGGATTATGCCTGATCTTGTTTGCAAGACACCCACCTGTATCAACAGGGATTCAAGTTTACATCCACACGGCAAGGTGGGTATTTAAAATTTGCAGATGTGCAACCTAAATTAACAGTATATTTTGATGGGCAAAAGTTCATTGGCATGAATAATTATAGAGAAAAAAATCGGTTTTTGCGGCCTCGCAATAAATTCCTTTATATTATGATATCTGGAAACTTCTTGTTTTCACGAAAGAATTCAGGCGAGGATAATAAAATAGATTTTATAACATTGCTTAATGCCATCCAACTGCCCCAATAATATTTATCTGTCATAGCTTTTTCAGGTTGATACATTCTGCTTCTGAGGACCAAGGGAAACCCTGGTGAAGAAATGGAATTATTTAAATCAGACAGGGTTGCTCCGCTTGCATGGAGAATGCAGCCGCGCAACCTGGAAGAGTTTATCGGTCAGTCGCACATCCTGGCACAAGGCAAGCCTCTCAGAGAGGCCATTGAAAGAGACTCTATTGTTTCTCTTATCCTCTATGGCCCCCCTGGCACAGGCAAGACCGCCCTTGCCCATATAATAGCAGGAAAGACACAGGCAGCTTTTGATGCCCTTAATGCTGTCACCTCTGGTGTAGCAGATATCAAGGAAGCCTTAAAGACCGCAAGAAAGACAGGCAGGACAATCCTGTTTATAGATGAAATCCACCGCTTTAATAAAATACAGCAGGATGCCCTGCTTCCTGATGTTGAAAACGGCACAGTAACTCTAATCGGTGCCTCAACACAAAACCCCTTTTTTTCCATAATTCCTGCACTCTCATCAAGGTCCATGATATTCCAGTTATTTCCATTAAGTGAATCAGAGATCAAGGTACTGATTAATAGAGCGCTTCAGGACAAGACCAATGGGTTTGGTGCATCAGAGATAAAAATGGAGCCTGATGCCATAGATTTTATTGCAACTGCTTCAGAAGGAGACGCCCGCAAGGCCTTGAATTCCCTTGAAATGGGGGTATTCATAATCAAAAGTAGAGAAATAAATACTTATGATCTTAGGCTGGCCAGGGAAGTACTACAAAAAAAATCACTCTATTATAGTGAAGATGAACATTACGATACGATTTCGGCCTTTATTAAGAGCATGCGCGGAGGAGACCCTGATGCAGTACTTTACTGGCTTGCAAAAATGATAGAAGCCGGAGAAGATCCTCTTTATATAGCAAGGAGAATTGTTATATGTGCTTCTGAGGATGTGGGCAATGCCGATCCAAGGGCCTTACAGGTAGCAGTATCTGCACTACATGCGGTTGAGGCAATAGGAATGCCCGAAGGACGCATTACTCTGGCACAGGCAGCAATATATATAACCATGGCACCCAAGAGTAATGCTTCATATAAGGGCATAGAAAGCGCACTGTCAAACGTCAGAGAAGAGAGACTGAACAGAGTGCCTAATCATCTTAAAAGTTCAGGCTACAAGGGAGCATCCAGCCTTGGAGCAGGCATTGGCTATAAATATCCCCATGATTACAAAGATAACTATGTTGATCAGCAATACTACACAAACAATAAATTATTCTTTTTCCCATCAGAATCAGGTTATGAGAAACTGTTTAGAAAAAGATTATCCAAAAGGAGGAGCAAACAATGATTAGCACATTGAACCCCTACGTTATTCTGACTGCAGGGCTTATCATTGGTTTCGTCTTAGCGTTTGTTTTCCAAAAAGTAAGCTCAAGTAAGAAATTACAGGAAATTGAACAAAAGGCAAATACCGTTCTCAATAGTGCGGAAAAAGAAGCCAATACAATAAAAAAAGAAGCGTTGCTTGAGGCAAAAGACTTAACTTATCGTATGAAGACTGACACAGAAAGGGAGCAGAAGGACCGCCGAAGGGAATTAAACCAGCTTGACAGGCGAATTCGCCAGAGAGAAGAGATGTTTGACCGTAAGCTGGAGCAAATTGATAAAAAAGAGATCCAGTATAACAATAAGGAAAGAGATCTAAATAACAGAGAGAAACGCCTCCAGGACAACGAACGTCTCCAGGAGGAGTTGCTGAACAAACAGAAAGAGAAACTCGAGCAGATATCAAATCTGAGTGTTGATGATGCCAGAAAAGAGCTGCTTCAGAAAATCGAAGAGGAATCAAAGTATGAAGCAGCCAAAATAGCCAAACGAGTTGAAGACGAGGCGCTTGAATCTGCAGACAGAAAATCAAAAGAGGTGATTAGTGTAGCTGTGCAGAGATATGCCAGTGAATATGTCAGTGACCATACAATCTCTACTGTAAGCCTTCCAAGCGATGAAATGAAGGGAAGGATTATAGGTAGAGAGGGAAGAAACATAAGGGCCCTTGAGGCAGCTACGGGCGTTGAATTCATTATTGATGATACCCCTGAGACGGTCCTGTTATCATGCTTTGATCCTGTCAGGAGAGAAATAGGGCGGTTGTCCCTTGAAAAACTGCTGAGTGACGGCAGGATTCATCCGGCCAGGATTGAAGAAATAGTAGAAAAGGTAAAAAAGGAGATCAACTCGATTATTAAGGAAGAAGGAGAGAAGGCTGTATTTGAACTCAGACTCCACGGTATCCATCCTGAACTTGTAAAACTTATCGGAAGGCTTAAGTACAGAACTTCTTATGGCCAGAATGTACTTCAGCATTCAAGGGAGGTCGCATATCTTGCCAGCGCAATGGCTGGAGAGCTGAGAGTTGATCCAAAGATGGCAAAAAGAGCCGGCATACTGCATGACATCGGCAAGTCGATAGACCATGATTTTGAAGGCTCACATCAATCAATAGGCGCTGAGATGGCAAAGAAATACGGGGAAAAACCCAAGATCGTCAATGCCATTGCAGTGCATCACGGAGAAGGAGATCCCATGACTGTTGAGGCCTCTCTCGTGGCTGCTGCTGACGCACTTTCAGCTGCAAGACCGGGAGCCAGAAAAGAAACCCTTGTTGACTATGTGAAACGGGTAGAGAAACTGGAAGAGATAGCAACCTCTTTTGAAGGAGTTAATAAATCCTACGCAATTCAGGCAGGCAGAGAAGTGCGAATTATTGTTAAGCCTGAGGAAGTGAACGATGAAATATGTGCCCAGATCTCAAGAGACCTGGCAAAGAAGATAGAAGCCGAGCTTACTTATCCCGGCCAGATAAAGGTGACAGTAATAAGAGAATCCAGGCATGTTGAATACGCAAAATAATTCATGGAATTTGTAGGGGCGTATGGCAATACGCCCTTAGTTTATCTGGAGTAATATAGCGCAGAGATAAAACATCTCTGTGCTTTTACATTAATTAACATGCAAATAAATTAGAATTAATCTAAATCTTTATATCTCACTTATAATATGAAAGTTCTATTTATCGGAGACATAGTAGGAAAGCCGGGTCGAAAGGCGGTCAAGGCAGGAGTCCCGGATTTAATCAGCAAACTGAAGGTAGATTTTGTAATAGCAAACGCTGAGAACGCAGCCGGTGGGTTCGGTGTGACAAAGTCGGTAGGAGAAGAGCTCTTTTCATTTGGCATTGATGTTCTTACCTCGGGCAACCACATATGGGACAAAAAAGAAGCTATCAATTATATCCCTAAAGAAAACCGTCTTCTCAGGCCGGCAAATTATCCTGCTGAAGTGCCAGGGGCAGGTAGTATTGTCATGAAAACAGCAGCAGGAGAGAAAATAGCCATCCTGAATATATCGGGCAGAGTATTTATGAACCAGCTTGACTGTCCTTTTAAAACAGCAGAGAAAGAGATCCAGGTTTTGAAGGAGCAGACAAATGTCATCATATTGGATTTTCATGCTGAGGCCACTTCAGAAAAATCTGCAATGGGCTGGTTTCTTGATGGCAAAGTAAGCGCTGTAGTCGGAACCCATACACATGTCCAGACCGCAGATGAAAAAATCCTTCCAAAGGGAACTGCTTTCATTTCGGATGTTGGAATGACTGGACCTGTGAACTCAATAATAGGAGTAAAAAAAGAACAGATAATTAATAAGTTCCTTACAGGCATTCCCTGCCGGTTTGAAACAGCAGTTGGCGAAGCCATACTTTCATGCGTTGTTCTTGATATCAATCCAAAGACTGGTGAATCAACCTCCATCCAGAGACTGCAGCTTTCATTTCCGTAAGTATGTAACACGTGACCGGCCACCCATAACTCGTCACTCTTTTACAAATTACTTGTAGGAATAAAATATAAAGCGTGAATCAGATATGATATGCGACTGTATTGAGATGTTACTAATTGAGAGAAAAACATTAGGGGGTCCCTCGTACAGGAACCCCCTGATATAAGGAGTTTTACTTGATTGCTGTTTTAAATGCTTTTCCGGCAGAAAACTTTGGAAGTTTTGCAGCAGCGATTTTTATTGTTTCACCTGTCTGAGGGTTACGTCCTTTTCTTGCTTTTCTCTTTGAAACTGAAAAAGTTCCAAATCCAACAAGTGTGACCTTTTTCCCCTTCTTAAGTGATTTAGTAATTGCACCTGTAAAAGTATCAATGGCCTTAGCCGCAGCAACTTTTGTTATATCTGCTCCTGCAGCAACTGCATCAATCAGATCTGCTTTAGTCATAATTTTCTCCTTTCATTTAATTGAAATTACTATGTTTATAAAAACATTAATGATGAAAGATACCAGCAGGGGTGGGGCTTTGTCAATACTTTTATTTGGTTGACATAAAAAATATATTATGCAAAAACCTTGCTAACCTCTAATAGTTTTTTATAATAAACTCCGCATTTACATTATGGCAGTTCAATATTTACAACTTTGCCGTGAGGGCCCAGCTTTCCAATTTCCCTGCCGTTCAGAATAAGCCTTGTGCCACCGGCATTGCCTATCTTAATATTGAATTTATCTTCTGCTATTATAGTCACTGCTTCCCCGGCACGCAGCAGCGACTCTTTATGTTCTCCTCCATCAATACTCACAGATGCCCAGGTCAGTTCTTCAGCTATTATCTTCAAGACAAGTTTTCCCGATATCTTCTCCTCAACCCGCTCTTTCTTTTTATCAGAATGAACTTTTGCTTCTTCTACAGGCTTTAATTCCTTCTTATCACCTTTGGAACTCTTTCCAGAAATAAGTTGTTTATCAGCTGTAACAGCCTCGTCCGGAACCGGTTTATCTGAATGACTTATCATAATGACAACTAAAGCAACAACAATAACTGTAACAGCAACCAGAAGAGATTTTCCGGTAGGCATTAAAGGTAAAGCCCTCTTTATAAAAGAGACGTCCATTCTGACAGAGGGCTTAAGTTTTTTTAATGACTCAGGATCAAAGTTAAAAGAAGCTTTGAGTTTTTTGAGAAAATCCGGAACAATTTCCATGGAAGACTTTATCTTCATTACTGAGGCACTGACAGCATTGAAGGCATACTTGATTAAAATTGATGGTGAATGTTTAGCCCTTTTTTCTGGCAAGACCGCTTTATCATTTACATCATCTTTGCCAAAATCATAATAAAGGCCCAGAAGGTAGTCGCCATCGAGTCCCAGTTCATCAGCATAGAGCCGCAGGTATGCCTTTGCAAATACTTCCGCAGGTAGCTCTGAGTAATTATCTTCTTCAATGGCAGTTAAATAATCGATACTCAGTTTCAGATTAACCGAGATTTCTTTTAGAGATTTTTCCTGTTTTTCTCTTTCTGCCTTAAGAATTTTCCCTGGAGTATCCATATATTGAAAATCATTTACTATTTATACAATAAAATCTATTGTCAATATTAATATAAGAAACGGATTTCTCAGGAGTAAACTTGACTTAATACAGGGACCCTCCTGTCTAATAACAACTTACTACTACTCAATATTTCAGGCGGCTTATTTGATCTGATGCCTCTCTCAGTCTTAATGGATTATTATCATTTTCCAGCACTGCCTCAAAGTGTTTAAGGGCCTTTGCCCTGTAACCGGACCTTAAATAGGTTTTTGCCAGTTCCATATGGGCTTCAACATAGCCTGGCGCCATACCTATGGCTTTTTTGAATTCTTCAATTGCAGCGTCATCATTATCAAGCTTTGTATAAATCAGGCCTAACACATATGAAGCCAAAGGGAAGAGTCTGTTTCTTATCAATGCTTCTTTTACAGCTCTTTCAGCATTGCGATAGTCCCCCTTCATATAAAGCACATACCCCTTATTTGCAAAAGCCATTTCAGGAGTTTTATACATGGGATTTGATAAGGCAGAGTCAAGATATCTCACAGCCTCATCCCAGTTGCCGATCTCGGCATAAGTTACACCGAGGCTATTTAAAGCTTCAGAGTAACCAGGGTCTATTGATATAGCTTTTTCATAGTACCTGATCGCCTCATCATGTTTTTTAAATTGCATGCTTAGATATCCGAGATAGTAAAGAGTTTCTTTATTCCGGGGATTAAGCTCTATGGCTTTCTGAAACTCCTTAAATGCTTTGTTTAACTGCTTGTTCTCAATATAAGACGCCCCCAGCTTATGATGAAACTCAGAACGGTTTAAATTCTCTCTGGATGGGGTAGAGGCGCAGGAAGAAAAAAGTAACATACAACAAACAGAAAACAGAAAAAGGGTGATTATCTTATTATCTAAACAAAAACTTGATTTAATCGCCTTAATAAACCCTTTCAAACATATCCTCCTCACAGGCTAACATTAACAAAAACCCTTTAAGATTTCAACTTTCTCAATCTGGTGTTATCTATATTTCTTAACCCCTACCTTATCACAGTATCTTTCAATCTTGCACTGACTGCATATCGGTGAAATAGGTTTGCATATACCCTGCCCGAATGAAACAAGCAGCCCGTTAATTTCAAGCCAGTACTTTTGAGGCAGCTTTGACCTCAGCTCAAATTCAGTTTTATCGGGCGTCCCGGTTTCTACATATCCCCATCTATTGGTTATTCTATGAACATGGGTGTCAACACAAATACCAGGTTTTTTATAACCAAGAGTGACTACAAGATTTGCTGTTTTTCTTCCCACCCCTTTTAATTTAAGCAATTCATCTATCTCATCAGGAACTTTTGAGTTATATTCTTTTATGATTATATTTGCAATTTCTTTTATCCTCTCTGCCTTTACTTTATAGAACCCTACAGGATAGATCGCCTTTTCTATTTTATTAACAGGAAGCCCGGCAAGTTTTTTAGCATCTGAAGCAATTCCATAAAGCCTCACGGAAGCTTCTCCCTGTAATCTTGTCCTGGGTCCTCAGGCTTAAGATACATGAAATAAGCACTTTAAATGGGTCTGGTGTCCTGCCGGAATGATTAACCATAAAATCAAGCCAGGGAACATCCAGTGTTTTCACCTGCTTACTGAGCATGGTCAACGCCTTATCTATATTTCTATTATTCATAAATTAATTAGGTGAAAAACTGTAGGGATAAAGTGAATGGCTTTGGATTATTAAAAAAATACGGGGTTACTTCTTTTTAGCTTTGGAGACAGTTTTCTTAGCGACTTTTTTCGTGGACTTTTTTACAACCTTTTTTGTAACTTTCTTAGACACCTTCTCAGTAGTCTTCTGACAGCTTTTTTAGCACCTTCTTGGTAGTCTTTTTGACAGCTTTTTTAGCAACCTTCTTGGTAGTCTTTTTAACAGCTTTTTTAGCGACCTTCTTGGCAGCCTTTTTGACGGTCTTTTTCTTAGGCACTTTGGGTTTACCAGGCTTATCCAGCTGTTCCTTCAAAGACTTGGGAAGAGAACTTTCAAGGATCGTTCTTAATTCAATGGCATTTTTCGGGAGCATAAGCAAAAGCATCATTATTAAAATAAAAGTATACGTCCTTTCCCTGTTTCAGATACTCCTTTATTCTCTTTGCATCATGCTTTAGCTGCTCCGGAGTGTAGTTGGTAGAATAATTTCCACCCTCCCCATGTCTTCTTAAGTACACAAAATCCGCGGTTACAGGCAGGTCATCTATAAAGTCAGGCCAGTCTGACATGCATACTGCTATGTTTGCTGCAGACAGGAGCTTGTTGACCTTTTTTGAAAGCCAGCTTTTATGCCGAAACTCAAAGACATGACGGGCCGGGTACTGCTTCAGATTTTCAATAAAGTCCTCAAGGTTCTTAATATTTAATTTTAAATTTGGAGGCAGCTGCCACAGAATAACGTCCAGCTTTTCCATAAGAGGCGCTGTTACATTAAAAAATGTCGAGAGCGGCAGTTCAACGTCCTTGAGTTTTTTAACGTGGGATATAAAACGGCTGCCTTTAAGGCAGAAAGTGAAATCCGGAGGCGTCTCTTTATACCATCTTTCAAAAGCCTCTTTTTTCAGTAACCTGTAAAAAGTGACATTCAGTTCAACAGTGTTGAACTTTTCCTGGTAAAAGGATAGCCATTTCTTGTGAGGAAGTTCCTCAGGATAAAAGGCACCTTTCCATGATTCATATAAAAATCCGCTACATCCAATCCTATACTTGGGCATTTCACCATAGAGTATACACGGAAAGTTAAAAAAATAAAACGGATAATTAAAAAATAATCGTAACTATTCAGGTGTGTGTTTTTATCCCCCTCTTTGGCAAAGAGGGGGTAGGGGAGATTTTATTAATGAAAATATTGTTAAAAATCCCCCTTAATCCCCCTTTTCCAAAGGGGGAGAACCTGAATAGTTACAAATAATCGTTATATTGGGAAAATATGCGTATGACGAATAAAGACTTTTGCAAGAGACTCTAAAAAATTATCCCTCCGCCTAATACTATATCATCATTATAAAAAACCGCACTTTGACCAGGGGCCGGGGCCCACTGGGGCTCATCAAATTCTACAATAATATTTTCTCCCTCTGGAGTTATAAGCGCAGGAACTTCATTCATTGTAGAGCGTATTTTTACTCCTACTCGTTCTGGAGATTCCTCTAGCCCTGCTGAAATCCAGTTAAGATCTGTAACAATTATCTTTTTTCTTGTTGCATCATCTCTGGAGCCAATAACAATTGTGTTATTCTCACGGTTAATATCTGCCACATAGCGGGGCACAGGAGATGAAATGCCAAGTCCCTTTCGCTGTCCAATAGTATAAAAGGCTATTCCTTTATGCTCTCCAATGACCTTTCCGTCAATATCAAGAATCAACCCTGGCTTTAACGATTCCGGAGAAAAACCTTCTACAAAGTTAGCATAATTATCATCACCAACAAAGCAGATCTCCTGGCTCTCAGGTCTGGTAGCAGTGGCCAGACCTACCTCTTTTGCAATAGCCCTTGTCTTGTCCTTCGTAAATTCTCCAAGAGGGAAAACCGTCTTTGAAAGTTCATCCTGATTCATAACATAAAGAACATCTGACTGGTCCTTTTTTTTGTCTATTCCTTTTTTTAGCAAAAAACGTCGTTCGTCATCCGTCACTCGTCGTTCAACAACCTGTGCATAATGCCCTGTTGCGATACAATCTGCACCAAGCTCTTCAGCTTTTTTCATCATGAAATCAAACTTAATATATTTATTACAAAGTATGCAGGGATTAGGAGTATTCCCCTTAATGTAGGATTCGCAGAAACTCTCAATAACATGAGTATAAAAAGTATCTCTTACATCAACAGTATAGTGCTCTATGCCGATCTGCCGGGCAACAGATTTTGCCAGATTAATCGTTTCGATTGAACAACACTGGTTTGATGGCTTCAGGTCTCTCTTGTCCCACAATTCATAACTAAGGCCTATAACTTCATGGCCCTGCTTTTTCAGCAAATAGGCTACTACAGAAGAGTCCACTCCTCCGCTCATGGCAACAATAATTTTCATGGTGGATTTAGTTTATCATAGAAAGCGGAAGAGCTAATGTGAAGGCATGTTCATATTGACGAAATTTTCGAGAATGATATGTAGGGGCGGGGTCACCCCGCCCTTTTGGATTACCAGACCATTGTATAAAATTGCCAGTTTTAAAAGGGGCGAGGAAACCTCGCTCCTACAATAAATCGTATCTTTTTTTATAATGCAAATGTAATCAACACCTTCAACGACTCTCCAGCTGAAGCAACAGTCTGGTATGCCTTTTCAGTCTCTTCAATTCTAAATCGGTGGGTCACAAGCTTATCAGCATTTACAATGCCCTGATCAATGAGACTGAGAGCTTCCCTGGTATCTTCAGGACCGCAGGAGTAACTGGGAACAAGACTTATATCTTTAAAATAAATAAAATTGGGATCAAGGGCCAGCACTTCATCTGGTTTAACAGGAGTAAACATAACCAGTGTGCCACCAGGAGCTGCACACTGAAGTCCAGTGTTTACTGCTTCAACACTGTTTGGACCTGCAATAACGATATCTGCACCCTTGCCGTTTGTCATGGACATAACAGTTCCCCATAAAGAATCATCATTCACATTAATAACTGCTAATGCGCCTGCTTCACTGGCCTTCTTCAGTCTAAAATCATTCATATCAGCCCCGATTATTTTTTTTGCTCCATAATGAGAAGCAAGGAGAATATGCATAATGCCCATCACACCCAGACCTATAACAAGCACTGTGTCCCCTTTTTTTATTCCTGACCGTCTGAAAGATTTAACAACACAGGCAGTGGGCTCAACTAATGTCCCGTCTTCATAGCTCACTCCATCAGGTAGCTTCAGCGTATCATTATTTAAAATTCCTTCAGGTATTAGCAAATATTCTGATATGCCTCCAGGAATGATCCGGGACCTGCGCCACTGGCTGCACTGGACATAATCCCTTCTTTCGCAAAACACACAGTCCATACATGGTGCATGATGATGGACAAACACCCTGTCACCAGGTTTAAATGAATCCACAGACCTTCCGGTCTTTACTATCTCGCCTGCAGGTTCATGTCCCAGAACAAGAGGCGCCTTTTTCTCTATATACCAGGGCATAACATCACCTGAACATATGCCCGAGGCCATTACCTTCAAAAGCGCTTCATCAGGCCCAGGCTCCGGCACCGGCAGATCTTCTATTCGTATATCATTAAAGCTGTAGAGTTTGGCGATTTTCATTTTTCTATCCACAGATTCCGCAGATTAATCAGATGAGTCAGCTTACAGAAAAAATCTGTGTAATCTGCGGATTATATTATTTACGGTCTCACAGCATACTTGATACCAACGCCCTGTTCCAGAAGAGCAAAGGTCTTTTCCATATTCTGTAATGAATATTCGCCAGATATGAGCATGGACAGGTCCAATTTATTACCAACAATAATTTCATATGCTTTTCTTACATCAGCAGGGGTAAAGTGGAAAGAGCCCATCAGGTTTAATTCGTCATAGTGCAGCCTGGCTGCATCATAGCTCACGTTAGTACCTGAAGGACAGCCTCCGAACAATACAACAGACCCGCCTCTTCTTACATAGTTTACTGCTTTCTCCCATACCCCTTGTTGTCCTGTACATTCAATTACAAGATCAACGCCGATATTGCCGGTCGTTGCGTCAACTATACTCCTTATAGCTTTAGGGATCACAGCACTACTGGCTCCCAAGTCTGCTGCCAGGTCAAGCCTTTGATCAAGGAAATCAGAAACAATAACTTTTATACCTTTCATTTTTAAATAAGCAAGATGCATCAGACCTATTGGTCCCGCACCTATAACAAGTGCGGTCTCAATTTCATCCATATTCAGTTTGTTGTATGGATGGACAACACATGATAACGGCTCAAGAAGGGACGCTAAATCAAATCGCAGCTCAGAGGGCTTATGAAAAAGATTTTGTCTAACCACCCTCTCAGGCAAAACCAGATACTCTGCAAAGGCCCCCAGGGCCTTCTGCTCCATAATGGTTTCACAAAGGTTGTAGATCCTCTTTCTGCAATACATGCATTGAAGGCAGGGTGCGCTGTGGACACCCATTACATCATCACCCTCTTTAAACTGAGCTACACCTTTTCCTGCTTTATAAATAGTGCCGGAATATTCGTGCCCAAAAGGTCCGGGCATTGGGATAAGACTGTGTCCCCTGACATAGGCCTTCAGGTCAGTACCGCAGGTAAGGGCAGTGTTAATCTTAACAACCACTTCACCATCTGACGGTTCAGGAACTGGAACGTCCCTGATTTCTATCTTTCCTGGTTGTAACAGAAATGCCTGTTTCATTGGAATTATTATTCTTAATACTGCTTAATTCACCCCTGTCCAAATCAAAACGCCGTTGCAGTCATTCCCGTGAAGACGGGAATACAGAAGCATGGCATTCCAAATAATATTTATAATACTGGATTCCTGCTTCCGCAGGAATGACAGCTAAGGCAGAAATACCCGTTATATACGTTTGATTTTAAAGTACCGGATAATGAATTGTCGACAAACTTTTCTTAAATGACAGCAAATTGTAAAATTACTTATTACCGCTGATGTCTTTAACTAAATGAAAAAAATCAAAGCAAAGCCTAATAAGACAAAAAGATTCTCATTACCTGAAGATGAGAAGAACCTTCCCTGGCTCTCCATGCTTCTTGATGCATACCATATAATTGATAAGGGGATTGCTGCTTCCATTGAATCAGCTAGAAAAAAGGGCAGAAAACTGGCATGCGCAAAAGGCTGTTCCAGCTGCTGTGTGACCCACCAGGATATCCCCCTTTATCCACTGGAGCTTCAGGGACTTATATGGTATGTAACGGAAAGGTTTTCTGGTCCTGACCGTAAGGTCCTTAAAAGTCAGCTGAAAAGCTTCAAAAGAGACAATCCCTGCCCATGTCTTATTGAAGGAGCATGCTCAGTCCATCCCATGAGACCAATGGCCTGCAGACAGTTCAATGTCTTTGTTAAATCTTGTGAAGAAGGAGAAGACCCATTTCACACTAGACGTCATGATGTAATGGATCCGGTAAAGAAACATGTTGATCAGGCTTTTTTCATAATGCTTCCCTATCACGGTATAGAAAAAGAATCAGAAAGGATAAAATTTATCGAAGCAAATGAAATGCACAAAATGGTCAGGGAACTTCACGGCTGTAACTGGAAGGCACTTGCAGAGAGGATGGAGAGTAGAGACAGTAGGCAGTAGACAGGTTCTAGGATGCAGAAACTAAAAATTAAAAACCCAAAACTAAAAACAACATTACCGATCCTTGACCCCGACCTTTACCTTAAGGTATAAAAACAGATGCCAAATAAGAAAAAACTTTCCCAGCTACCTTCAGTAGATGAATGCATTAAAAGCCATTTTGGTGAAAAGTGGCTTCAGAAGTATTACAGAAATATCATTGTGCGCTCTGTCAGAGAGACTATTGAATCAAAAAGAAAAGAGCTGCTCGATGGAACTGATCCTGATATATCTATTGATACCATTGCAGCAGAAATAGAAGAAACCATAGTAAGACATTCAGAATATAAACTCAGGCCTCTTATAAATGCATCCGGCGTGGTTATTCATACAAACCTAGGCAGATCAATCCTGTCTGATAAGGCCCTGGAAAATATCGTTTCAACCGCCGGGAGTTATTCCAATCTTGAATATGAAATCGCAAAAGGCAAAAGAGGCAAACGTTATGCCCATATCAAAGATATACTTGTCGAACTGACAGGGGCTGAAGACGCTGTTGTTGTAAATAATAATGCTGCAGCAGTGCTGATCTGTCTGGACACATTTGCTAAGGACAGGGAAGTGATCGTATCCAGGGGAGAGCTGGTTGAGATCGGCGGCTCCTTCAGGATCCCTGAAGTCATGAAATCAAGCGGTGCAATATTAAGGGAAGTGGGCACAACTAATAAGACTCATATGGTTGATTATGAGAATGCTGTCTGCGGTAATACAGGCCTTTTACTCAAGGTCCATCAGAGCAATTATAAAATATCCGGCTTCACAGAAGAGGTGCCGGTTCCTGATCTGGTCAAAGTTGGGAAAGAATTTAAGATACCTGTTGTTTCAGACCTTGGAAGCGGCTGCATGATAAGCCTCAGGCCTTATGGAGTGCATGATGAACCAACAGTTCAGGAGGTTATAAAGGAAGGCGCTGATCTTGTTACATTCAGCGGTGACAAGCTTCTTGGAGGACCCCAATCCGGCATTATTGTGGGCAGGAAAAAACTGGTCCAGCAAATTCAGGAAAATCCCATGATGAGGGCCATGCGTATAGACAAGATGACCTTTGCAGCGCTTGAGGCAACCTTTATGCAGTATTTAGACGAGGAAAAGGCATTAAAGAACATACCCACTTTAAGGATGCTGACAGAGTCAGGGGCTATTATCAAAAAGAGAGCAAAAAAAATATTAAATGCCCTGAAAAAAACCATTTCTGATAAAGCAGACCTGGAGGTCCAGCCTGACCAGTCACGTGCAGGCGGAGGATCATTACCTGAAGCTGACTTCCCAACCTTTGTGGTTTCTATCAAACCCCATAATATGTCCATTAATGCACTTGAAAAGAAACTTCGCCTTGGTGATCCAACTGTAATAGCAAGGATAAAAGAAGACATTCTTCTTGTAGATGCAAGGACGATACAGGACAGGGAAGTGAAGACGCTCGTTAACTGTGTCATTGCGGCATTTGAACATTAGTTCGTTGATTGTTGAAAGTGCAGAATAGCAAATCTGATTTAAACTGTTTGAGCCGCTTGAGCCGTTTGAACCGTTCAAGCGGCTCAAACAGTTCAAACGATTATTAAAACTAATGGACCACTACGTAATTCTCGGAACAGCAGGACATATTGATCATGGCAAGAGCGCCCTTGTACTGGCGCTGACCGGAACAGACCCGGACCGTCTCAAGGAGGAAAAGGAGCGGGGTATCACCATTGATCTGGGGTTTGCCGACCTCGCCTATGATGACGGCCTTAAGGTTGGCATCATCGACGTGCCAGGCCATGAAAGATTAATCAAGAACATGCTTGCCGGTGCAGGCGGCATTGATATTGTGTTAATGGTTATTGCAGCGGATGAAGGCATTATGCCCCAGAGCAGGGAACATCTGGACATCTGTAATTTATTAAAAGTACAAAAGGGACTTATAGCCCTGACAAAATCAGACCTTGTTGAGGAAGACTGGACAGAACTGGTCAAAGATGAGATTGAACAATTCGTTAAAGGCACCTTTCTTGAGGGAGCTGATATTATTGATGTTTCTTCCAAAACCGGACACAACATTGATTTGCTTAAGGAAAAAATAAAATCTATTGCTGTTAGTGTTGAATCCAAATCAGAAAGCGGGATATTCAGACTCCCTGTGGACAGGATATTTACTTTAAAGGGATTCGGCACGGTTGTTACAGGCACTGCGCTTTCCGGAAGTATATCTGTTGATGATACAGTAGAGATCCTGCCAAAGGGGATCACCACAAAAGTCAGGGGGCTCCAGAGCCATTGCAAAGATATTGAG
>PVMK01125366.1_pt1 | contig 73717 bp, 59 predicted proteins | sample 1853481 | NCBI WGS metagenome assembly PVMK01 (sample SAMN08533507, study PRJNA380276) | Marine sediment metagenome, whole genome shotgun sequencing project.
TATCATACAAGCCTCGATCCAGATGATGAGGAACATCTACGCAAAATCCTGAGTAAACGAATGACTAAATGATTCCAGTCACCGTCTTGGTTTATTAACCAAATTTGATTATATAGTTCATAAACATTACTGTGCGTTGCGAACGGTTAGTAGACTACGACACACGCATTTATAGGCTATCACCAAATAAATAGCCTAGGCTTATGAGGAGTGATTTTTAGTGGATGTCAAAACAGAGAGTAAACTACTTCTATCCGCATTGGCTGCTGCTCCTGGAGGAGCTGGTATCGTCCTAGTGGCCAGCGGGGAGGCCGTAGCCTATGGCTGGCTGCTCATTGGGTTAAGTCTTGCAGTCATGATCTGGTTATGGAGACCATGGCAATGGTTTAAAAAAAGCAGTGAGCATAAATAGTAACTTAACTCCTGAAGGTGAGTAGCGAATTGCCTCTGCACTTTTAAATCTCAAGATTTAGCCGTCAGCAACATTTGCTGTCTGCGAATTGAACGCTGGATAGCTTATATATAAAATCCGCGGCTCGATAATAGAAACCAAATACCAGGTCATATATGGATAAACTACTCGATCCAACAATGTGGTTTATGGTGTTTATAGTAAGCCTTGTTGGCGTGGGAACCAAGCTTGTTTATTATCGTATTGGCAGTAAGGGAAAGGACTCAGTCGTTGAGCATGTTCCCAAGCTAACCCCTGAGCGATGGGAACAAGTGAAGGTTCAATACAATCAGCGAGGCGCGGCCGCGCTTTTGCTTACCAGTATTCCGGTAATAGGCTCAGCCCTGGCAGCAGCGGCCGGCGTTTTTAGCACCAGCATGGGTACTTTTGTGATCTTAGTTTTGCTAAGTAATTTGACCCGTAATTGGCTACTTGTACTCTTATTTGGTCAAACCATATCCTTATTACATTTCGCAGGCTAACATAAGACGTTTTTTCGGCTGATAGAGCAAAAGCAGGTAATAAGGGAATTTAGTAGCGTATCTTAAACCGGCAGGGAGCCGAAAGCAATGCTTGAGCCACAGGTCATTTTGGATGAAAGCTCCAGAATGTTTTAGCGATCGAGTTCAAGGATGTCGCTCATCATTCTGGGGTTGATCGTAAAGATGACCTGGATATACTGTTCATAATGAGTTAGCAACTTTCCAGCCTGAAGCATGCAGTCGGAATATTCCTTGATATCAGATAGGTAAAGGTTGTCTGATTATTTTACAAGTCACAAGATAACGATGAGCGAACAAGAAGTCGAAAAGGAACGGCCGGTCGAGGAAGAGAAATCTCCTCCCTGGGGTCGGAACGTCAAACTTTTGGTGACCGTCCTCACTTTGATATTATTGGTCACGATTGCCCTGCGATTTACTGATCTTCTTCTGCAAGTAGTAGCAGCTGGAATCATCGCTTACGTCCTAACGCCGATTATTAATCTAATTACAGAACGAACCCCTTTAAAAAGAACGTCATCAATTATCTTGACCTATCTGGCGACCGCCCTTCTGCTAATCGCGGCGATTGTCACCTTGGGAGTAGGTACTTTCAACCAAGTAGGCACGCTGATCAACAGCGTGCCCAATTTACTGCAAAACGCCGTCGGTTGGCTTTCTGCAACAAATACCATATCGCTTGGCCCACTTGAGGTTGATGTCGCTTTTCTAAGGGGATCCATTGATTGGGAATCATTTGGTGATCAATTGATTTCTGCAATTTTGCCGATTGTTAATCAAGGTGGACGGACAGTTGTTATTATTCTCAGTTCAACAGTACAAGTCCTGACAGTAATATTGTTCACGTTCATCGTTTCTATATATCTGGCTTTCGAGATGGGACGAATGGGCGGTTACATTAGTAGAGCTGTCTATCAGCCCGGATATCGTCGCGATACAGAGCGGATTTTGCGTGAATTTGGCCGTATCTGGCAGGCCTACCTTCGGGGGCAAATCGTACTTGGCTTCGTAATTTTTCTCGCAGTCTGGATAAGTCTTTCAATTCTAGGGGTTCAAAATGCATTTGCTTTGGGGATCGTGTCAGGAATATTAGAATTCTTGCCTGTAGTCGGTCCTTTTGTCGGTACCGCGGTTGCTGCCATCTTCGCATTTTTCCAGCCAACCAATTATCTCGGCCTGGAACCGGTTACCTATGCATTATTGATCATTGGCGTTATGATCGTTATACAGCAAATTGAAAATAATATTTTGGTACCGAGAATCGTTGGTGGGGCACTGGGCCTGCATCCGCTGGTAGTAATTATTGGCGTATTTATGGGCGCGTCTCTGGTCGGTCTAATTGGCGCGATTCTAGCCGCACCTGTTTTGGCGACCTCAAAACTATTAGGCACTTATGCTTGGCGCAAGATGTTTGATCTCCCACCCTTTCCAAGCCCTGAAAAAGTGCAGACAGCGGAGAAATTTTCAATTGCTCAGCGCGCTGTCAGATTGGGCAGAAGGTTTAAAAAGCCCACGGGTGAATCCGAATAATCCTGCAAACAAAAAAAGTTAAATGTAAACGCGGCCATGGTCTGGATGAAAAGACCGCATTGCTCTTTAGGAGAAGTTAATGCTTATTGCCATACTTATTGGGTTGTTTATCCTTCTACTTGGTGTCGTATTTTGTCTATTTGGTTATCGACCGTTTGCCTCGCTGAATCGGCAAGCTATCTATTGATTGAATTCAGTCAGCAAATTTACCAAGCAGGTTAACTAATTCACTATGTTGTTTTTTAGACCACGCCATCTAGGTCGTTATCGAAAAATCGCCGAAGTCATGGCTCGTCATGGTTTCGGAGCCGTGGTTTCCCAGTTAGGACTTGAAGGCACCTGGCGATTTCCAGCCCGTTTTCTGAATCGTGAGAGCCAACCTGCAACCCCTAGATCAGCGGCAACACATCTTCGAGAAGCTCTGGAGGAGTTAGGGCCTACATTTATCAAACTTGGCCAAATCGCGAGTACAAGGCCCGAAGTGCTGCCGCCGGCATACATTCAGGAATTAAGTAAGCTACAAGATGATGTGCCACCAGCACCTTGGGACCAGGTGCTGGAACTCCTGGAAGAAGAGTTGGGCGCTCCTATTAATGAAGTATTTCTAGCACTCGATCCGACCCCTATTGCTTCAGCCTCACTGGCCCAAGTATATGCAGCCTTGTTGCCTGATAGGACCCAGGTGGTAGTAAAGGTCCAGCGACCAAATATCGAAGGAACGATTGATACTGATCTAGCTATTATTTCTGATCTTGCGCGACTGGCTGATGAGCGAATGAGCTGGACCCGACCCTATGATCCGACTGGATTGGCAGAGGAATTCGGCACTGCGTTACGATACGAATTAGATTATCGACGCGAAGCTCGTAACGCCGATCGATTTCGCGACAATTTTGCCGACGAGGATCATATATATGTCCCACAAACTTACTGGGATTACACATCGCGGCGTGTGTTGGTGCAAGAACGTATTCATGGCATTAAGGTTGACAACATCCAACAATTAGATGCCTCTGGCTATGATCGCGATCGCATTGCTATGAATGCGGCTCGTTTTGTCATTAAGGAAATCATGGAGGACGGAGTCTTTCATGCCGATCCTCACCCTGGCAATATGCTCATCATGCCAGGAGAAGTGATCGGTTTGATGGATTTCGGTACAGTTGGTTACCTGGATAATACAGACCGGACTAATCTAGTCCGACTATATATTGCCGTTATCCAATTTGATGTGGCTGCTATTATCGAGCAACTCATACGAATGGGTATTGCCTCACCTTCTGTTGATGAAAAGGGGCTCCGGAGAGAATTACGACGTCTGCTACGTAAATATTATGGTATTTCCCTGAAGGAAATCTCGGTCGCCGACCTGCTTAGTGAGATTCAGCCAATAATTTTTGAGTACCATCTTCAGATCCCAAGCGATTACTGGCTATTGCTGAAGACGCTGGTCCTTATGGAAGGAGTTGGAAAACGGTTATCACCTGATTTTGACGTGTTTGAAATGTCTGCACCTTATGTGAGGCGTTTCATAATCAAATTAGCTTTGCCCAACTCCTGGGGTCCTTCTCTTGCTCGCAGCGCCGGTGGTTGGGTCAATCTGCTAATCGGCTTTCCAAGACAGTCATCCCGAATCTTGGATCAACTTGAAAGCGGGGCAATGAAATTTCAGCTGGACTTGCCAGCGGTTGAACAATCCACCAAACAGTTTAACCAGATGGCTAATCGTTTGATATTGGCCATATTAGTTGGTACGCTCACTGTTGCTCTTGCATTATTGATACCATCACTTAACCTCAGTTGGCCTTGGAATTTGCCTACTTGGTTAATTGTTATCGGATTTGTGTTGATGGTTATGCTTTCACTTTGGCTAATTTGGTCAATAATGCGGTCCAATAGAAGGTAAGAATATAAATCCTTGTGGCTGGTTCAGTTCGATCGAGGCCACTAGATTCTGCTCTGTCTTTAAGCAAACCGCCGTTCGATCCGAAAAAACGGTCACATCTGTCGGCGAAGGAGTTATCCAGAATGACTGAAATTAATTTAGAAAGGGCCAATCAGATGGAGAACGACGAAACTCATAATAATGTCGAAGCGGCCGCAGACTCCGAATCGCAAGTGAGCGAAGAACAAGTTTCGGACCAGACAGAGAATCGGGCCGCAGTAATGTCTTCTGATAAATCTCCAGAGGATGTGCCTCAATGGTTTACAGATCCCGCGACGACTGGACAAGATGGGACAAGCCCATCAGATGGAGATGAGCCGATAGCAGAACGGTCCAACCTCGCCGAGATCTTTACAAGAGCATCTTTAGGCGGCGCCCTCATCGGCTTGGACACACTCACCGAACGGTTGGAGCAAATAGAAGCCTCTGAATCGGCAGCCGAATCTGACAGGCGCGATCCAGATTCAGTATTAGTGCCAGCCGAACAGTGGGAAGAGGAATTTGGTGTATCCACGGACACAGCAGCTCGTCATTTAATGTTGGGAATGATGGTAGATGCGCGACAACGAGCAGGGAAGGGCAGGCGGTTACTGGGTCGTTTGACTACCGTTGCTGGTGACGCCATCAATTTCGTGCTCAGGCCCATCGGCTCGAGTTCCGCTATGTCACCAGTGCGAAAAGGATTTGATTCTGCAGTCGGGCGCGGCGAATCTCAGGTAAATCACTGGATGGCTCTGGGGCGAGTTGTTGATGCTCGCAGTCGTTCTACAGCTGAGCTTGCCTTCGAGCAGACGGCCGATGATGCCATGGATGAAATAATTGACAATGAGCGGATTCAAGTTTTTGTTCAAGAGATTGTTCAAGCTCAAAGTCTAGGAATGATCGATGAGATCATAGAAGAATTGCGTGAACGCGGCGTCAGCACTGATAACTTCCTGGAAAAACCATTCAGGATGCTATTGAGACGGCCTTCCCGGAATGAAGTTCCAGCACCTGAATTCGACCCGAGACTGGTCCGGCCCTCTAGTCGTCGTCATCTTCCAATACGTAAAGATTCCCTTCTCGGATATTATGCGGGATTCCTTACCCGGTTCGTGGCTTTCTCCTTGGATGTTGCCTTGATAACTGTATTTCTGGCCTTAGCCGGGTGGATGATCACGGCCATCTTCAATTTGCTTGGTTTTCAAGGGATCCGCGAAGCTATCCCACTGTTTAATAGTTTTTCAGATGTGGTAACCGCTGTATTCGTTAGCCTCAATGGTGTAACCGTGGCCATGGCATACTTTTTGGTCTTATGGGTATTTACCGGACAGACATTAGGTATGATGATAATGGGCATAAGAGTGGTAGCTAAAGATGGCAGTCCTTTAAGCTTCTGGCAAGGATTGCGCCGTATATTTGGACTAATCGTATCATCATTATTTCTCTTCCTGGGTTATCTCTGGATAATTATTGATGACCGCAAACAGGGCTGGCACGATAAGATTGGTGGTAGTTATGTAGTTTATTCTTGGGAAGCTCGTCCTGACGAAACGTTTCTAATGCCCTACGTCGGCCGATTAGAACAATAAATCTTTAACGTCAAGTTCTGAAGTTGTACGAATGATTGTTCGCCGACTGCAAGCCGATTTATATTTATTGGGTCTACTTACTGGAAGACGTGACAATCATTTTGATTACGAACCAAAATTCGATCCAGCTATCAGCCTTATGGTTACCTATTAAATCTTCTTTTCTCGCTTTATGACACCACCGAGCAAGTCACGAGTTACACGAGGACAATGTTTTCCCCTTGGGGCAACCCTATATTCTGACGGCGTAAACTTTAGCGTTTTCTCCAAGAATGCTGGCTTAATTGAACTGCTCTTGTATGACAAGGTTGATGATGCCCGGCCGGCACGAATCATCCACCTACGTCCATCGAGAAACCGTACATTTTATTACTGGCATGTTTTCGTGCCAGAAATTCAAGCAGGACAAATTTATGCCTACCGCGTCCATGGTTCTTATCACCCTGAATCTGGAATGAGATTTATCGGTGACAAAGTGTTGCTGGATCCATATGGAAAGTCCGTTGCTGTTCCAGATGATTTCAGTCGTAATTCGGCCCAACAGCCCGGTGAAAATTCGGCCACAGCGATGAAGAGTGTGGTGGCCGATTTGAGCATATATGATTGGGAAGGAGATCAGCCCCTTGGGCGACCCTATGCTCGAACGGTAATTTACGAACTTCATGTCGGTGGATTTACTCGGCATGAGAGTTCCGAGCTTGCGCCGGACTTACGAGGCACATTCGCTGGCCTGGTAAGAAAAATCCCTTATCTAACGGAGCTGGGTATCACAGCGGTAGAATTGATGCCCGTGTTTCAGTTTGATGACCAGGATGCTCCCGAAGGGCTAAGCAATTATTGGGGGTACTCACCGGTATCATTCTTTGCTCCCCATAGCGGTTACAGTTCGCGTAAGGATCCTTTGGGTCCGATCGACGAATTTCGTGATATGGTGAAAGCCCTCCACAAAGCTGGTATCGAAGTGATACTTGACGTGGTCTACAATCACACGGCCGAAGGCGATCACGATGGTCCAACGTACTGTCTCAAAGGTTTCGAAAATCGTACTTACTATATCTTAACCCCAGACAAGTCTCAGTATGCTAACTATAGCGGTACAGGCAATACCTTGAATGCTGCCAACACAATTGTGCGTCGCCTGATATTAGATAGTCTTCATTATTGGGTCGAAGAAATGCATGTGGATGGGTTTCGTTTTGATCTCGCTTCAATTCTATCCAGGGGAGAAGACGGCACCCCATTAGATAATCCGGCGACACTTTGGGATATTGAATCTGATCCAAAGTTGGCGAGTACTAAACTAATTGCCGAAGCTTGGGATGCGGCCGGACTTTATCAGGTGGGAAGTTTTATTGGGGATCGCTGGACCGAGTGGAATGGAAAATTTCGGGATGATATACGTGCTTTTGTTAAGGGCGACACAGAAATGGTCTCAGAATTGCCTTCAAGGCTTCTCGCGAGTCCCGATCTTTACGCTCACGAAGAGCGGGAACCTGAACAAAGCATCAATTTCATTACAAGTCATGACGGATTTACCCTGAATGATCTTGTCTCCTATGACAAGAAACATAATCAAGCCAACAAGGAAAAAAACCGCGATGGTCACGATTACAATTTGAGTTGGAATTGTGGAATCGAAGGGCCAACAGATGATTTTCAGATTCAATCGCTCCGCAATCGCCAAATTAAAAACTTCGCGACAATAAATTTGTTTGCTTTGGGAACGCCGATGTTATTGATGGGAGATGAAGTAAGACGCACACAGAGCGGAAACAATAATGCTTATTGTCAGGATAATGAAGTTAGCTGGTTTGACTGGAATTTGATTAATCAGTATCGCGAGATGTACAGATTTTTTCAACGTCTGATTGCAATTCGCCTAAATCTTGACATCCTCAGGGGTGATCAAGGCATGACCTTGACAGAATTTCTCCAACAGGCAAGGATACAATGGCATGGTGCCGAACTGAACCGTCCTGATTGGGGAGACAACTCGCATAGTCTGGCCCTAACAATTTTATGTATGAAAGATACTTGTATGTTCCATTTCATGCTAAATGCTTATTGGGAGGCCTTGGAATTTGAATTGCCGGTTATAGAAGGAAACCGGCAGGCAGGTTGGCGGCGGGTTATCGATACCTATCTGCCTTCACCGTCGGATATATGCGAACCAGCCAAGGCTCCCTTGGTAGCCACTAACACATACACTGTTCAGGAAAGAGCGGTCGTTGTACTCGTCGCAGAAAGTGAGACAAGATAGCCTGCTTCAACTAAAATGAATTTGGAAAGCAAATGTAGGGCCTGTCAGGGCTATATTTGAGACGGTGAAGGAGTTAGTAATGAGTGATTACCTCGATCGAATCAACGCTGCCAGAAAATACATCAAAAACAGGACAAATATCCGGCCCGAACTCGCCGTTATATTAGGCTCGGGCCTTGGTGGTCTTGCAGATGAGGTTGCTGTTGACACTGTATTTCCTTACGAAGAAATTCCTGGATTTCCCGTGTCTACAGTTCCGGGACACGCTGGAAGATTGATTCTAGGCACGTTGGTCGGTAAGAGTTTGGTGGTCATGCAGGGACGATTCCACTATTACGAAGGCTACCCTATGTCCAAAATTATATTTCCAGTACGCGTTCTTCATGCTTTGGGAGCTCGAACGTTAATTGTAACTAATGCGGCCGGAGGATTGAATCCAAACTTTGAACCTGGTGACGTCATGTTGATCACTGACCATATCAATGCTATGGGGACAAACGCTCTGATCGGAGACAACCTAGATGAGATTGGGCCTCGCTTCCCCGACATGACTTTTACCTATGCACCAGATCTGCAGGTATTGGCTAAAAATACAGCTCGTCATCATAGTATAAAGATGCAAGAGGGCGTTTATGCGGCGGTATCTGGTCCTAGCTTCGAGACACCCGCCGAACGGCGCTATTTGCGCATAATAGGTGGTGACGCCGTTGGTATGTCGACAGTTCCTGAAGCGACTGCGGCCAATCATGCCGGGATGCGCATCCTTGGTTTCTCAGCGATTACCAACAAGGCGACAGGTGATTCTGATCAGCAGCCGGACAGTCACCAAGAAGTTTTAGAAATGGCCCTCGTGGCTGGCAAAAAACTGATTCAAATTGTGCGAAACGTGATCCGCGCTTTGCCTAAACTCGACTATATGCCCCCGGAAGAACTGGTCTCGCTAATTAATGAAGACCCTAAACAACTTGCTCGGATAATTGATCATACATTGCTAAAACCAGATGCTACGAGTGTGCAGATTGAAAAATTATGTCGAGAAAGTTTTGAATTCGATTTTGCCTCTGTCTGTATCAATCCAATACATGTAAAACAGGCGGTCGGTTTGCTAGAAGAATCGAATGTCAAAGTCGGAACGGTCATTGGGTTTCCCCTCGGAGCTGTGAACGCGGAGGATAAGGTCCGGGAAGCTGAGCAGGCTATGGCTGATGGCGCGACTGAAATTGATATGGTTATCAACATTGGCGCCCTAAAGGAAAAGAATGATGCTCTCGTGGAAACCGAGATTGCCAGTGTGGTCAGAGCCGCTCATGGACGAGGAGCATTATGTAAAGTTATTATTGAAGCTGGTCTACTTTCCGATGAGGAAAAAATTAGGGTTTCCCAGTTGGCCAAGAAGGCTGGCTCAGATTTCGTCAAGACTTCAACCGGTTTTACGAGTAGTGGAGCTACAGTCCATGACGTAGCCCTAATGCGAAAGACAGTGGGTCCCCATATGGGGGTGAAGGCTTCCGGAGGGATTCGGACGTTGGAAAGTGCTCTGGCTATGATTGCTGCGGGAGCTAATCGCATTGGCACGAGTACTAGTGTAGAAATGATGGAGGAGATTCTTTCCTAAGTGGTTTTGTTGAACGATCTTGTAGGTATCAGTCATTCGCAAATCGACTCATATAAAAATAATTGGCGCTAGCTAAGGCAAACTTATAGATTATGGGTATGTAATGGCTCCTGCAGAAGTTATGGTGTATTCTTAAGTGTCAATAGACTTAATTTATGGGAGGTAAACAGATGACTGATGAAATGAATGATGAATTGCGAGAAGCCGCCGCTGAGGTTGAAGACCTTAGCGCTGAAACGGCCTTAGAGGGTCTGGCGGATTTAGAGGCTGGCTTGGAGGAACTGGCAGCGGCCGAAGAAGTGGAGGATGTGAGCCGGGTGGCCTTAGCCGCGGGCGCCAGTGATGTAACCCGGGGTGTCGATGCTATGGCAGCATCTGAGCGTGTCGCATTTTTAGCCGATGTCGTAGCCGATGCAGGCGCTATTGATATGGCCGAAGGAGTCGAACTCCTTTCAGCCTCTGAGGATATCTCTGTCCAGAGTGCCTTGGTAAATATGTTGGCCGAGGATGATTTAGAAGAGTGTATGGATATAGCTGCTGTATCAGGTCAACTGATGGCCGCAAGCGAAGTTATCGATGCGCTGGATATGCCAGTTTTGGCTAATTTCCTGGAGGATAAAGGACAGCAGTTGCATGAAATTGCCGTCGATACACTTTTCCGCTTTGGCGCGACAAGGGCACTCTCCGAGGCGATTGGCGCCACTGGATTGCAAGTCGGCGATCTTGGTGTCGAAGAAGTAACCGAAGGCATCGCCCGCGTTGTAACTGCTGATGAGATGGCTTATCGTAGTGAGGAACTGGCCGAGGCTGGCGCAGAATTAACTGCCGAAGGACTCATTGAAATGGCCGCCGCCAAGGGCCTGCACGATGCTGCCGAAGAATTGGCAATTGATGGTGTAGCCGACGTGGCAGCCGGAGCGACCGAACTTGGCGAAGCCGACGTCATGTTTAGCCTTGGCGAAGCGCTTGAAGAAGAAGCCCAAGACTCAGACGACTAACTGTCTCGATCGCTTCTCAACTGCAAATCCATTTTGCTAAAAACGAATCCCGAAGGGTGGGAATTGACAAAAGCTTTTTGCCCTTCGGGTTATTTTGTTTAGGGGTTGGCTACGTTCATAAGTCAATCTTAATCGAGCCACGTCACCCGCTAATAGGGCAGCAATAATCGATGGTTCTTACTTTTGTCATCCTCGGCATAACCATTTTATTATTTATTTTTGGCCGGTGGCGAGCGGATCTAGTAGCCCTGCTTTCTCTCCTAGCATTGTTTCTTGCCGGCATACTGAATCTTGACCAGGTTTTGGCAGGATTTGGCAATTCGACCGTAATCATGATAGCCGCACTTTTTGTTATAGGAGATGGCTTATCTAGAACGGGAGTTACCGCCTGGTTAGGGGAACGAATGTTAGCGGTCGCGGAAAGCAGTAAACTCCGTCTACTGGTGATTTTGATGGCCGGCACGGCCTTGCTTTCGGCTTTCATTAGCAATACTGGAACGGTGGCGACCTTGATGCCGGCTGTGACTTCGGCCGCTTGGCACATTGGCAGTGTCCCATCCAAATTTCTCATGCCCCTGGCTTTTGCGGCCAATACAGGTGGGTTGCTAACTCTCACCGGTACTCCACCAAATATCATCATTAATGACATCCTTGTTGGTGCTGGGCTGAGTGGTTTCGGATATTTTGAGTTTGCTCTAATCGGATTGCCCCTTCTAATCGCAGCCATACTTTATATGGCGCTGATTGGACGACGTTTGTTACCTTCTCGAAGGGAAACAGAGCGACCGGCTGTTCTGTCCGAATCAATCGATGAGCTTGCTCGAGACTATACTCTCGAGGGCAGCCTTTATTGGTTACGCGTGCGATACGGATCGCGTCTTGCTGGAAAGTCATTATCCCAGGCAGGCTTGGGCCGTGATTATGATATAACGGTACTAAGCATTCAACATACTGGAGATGTTCGTTCCGACAAAAATATGACCTCGGGCAGACAACAAAGGCGGGTTGTCGCTAGTTTAGAAAGGCTCCAGATGGACCAAACTAGTGCCGTTCCAGGTCCAGATACCGATATTAATACAGGTGATGTCCTTCTAGTTAAGGGATCACCAGCAGCCATAAATAAAGTAATGCTTCGTTACAATTTAGGCGTTCAAACAGCTGAAGGCGAAAATGAACAATTACCAGAGATATTGTTGTCACATGAGGTAGGGGTCGCCGAAATCTTATTGGCCCCGCGATCAGCTTACATTGGCCGCACTATCACTCAGGGACACCTGGCCGAAAAGTACAATGTGCAAGTGCTCAGTATTCGGCGCCAGGATCAGCGGCTCGAAAATAGGCGCGTTCGCTTAAAGCTTGGAGATGCATTGCTAGTCCGAGGACGGTGGCAAGATATTGAACTACTCAAAAGAGAAGCACGCAATTTTGTGGTAGTCGGCAGTCCGGAAGCCATGGCTCGTCAGGTTGTCGAATTAAGTCCTAAAGCGGTCGTGGCTACGTTAGCTTTAATTGGCATGATTGTTTTGATGGTAACGGGAGCAGTGCCGATTGTCATAGCTGCTCTCGCGGCGGCTATCGTAATGGTATTTGGAGGGTGCCTCTCTATGGAGCAGGCCTATCGGTCCATAAGTTGGAGCAGTGTCGTACTTATCGCGGCTATGATACCAATGAGTACAGCATTACAGGTGACTGGAGGAGCAGAATTACTCTCAACAGGACTGGTCAATACGCTGGGCTCTGTTGGTTCATTGGCCCTGCTGGCGGGGATTTTTTTACTCACAACTGCCTTCAGCCAGGTAATTAATAATTCGGCCACGACAATTTTAGTGGCCCCCATCGTGCTTCAGGCGGCATTTGATCTTGGTGTTTCTCCCTATCCGCTTCTTATGATGGTGGCCATAAGTGCCTCGACCGCCTTTCTAACGCCTATTGGAACAACAACCAATCTCATGGTAACTACTCCAGGTGGGTATACCTTCAAGGATTTCTTCAAGATAGGGCTACCCTTGATAATTATATTTTTACTGTTGAGTCTAATATTGGTACCAATGATATGGCCTCTCTGAGGTGGCTTCTGTGAAGTGGCCATCAAATTTGCTAATGTTGGTGGGAATCGATTACATTTGGTAGGCTCACTTAGTTATAAATCACTCGATATTGTGCTTCGACAGGACGGGAATGATTCGTCGAGGTGAAACCAGCGAGGGCTAAATTAATGGATATTCCAATTGATGCAGACGTTCTATGTGCCGATGGGTTTGGTGGTCGCTCCACCTCCATCATACTAAATCCTATTAGTATGGAAGTAACCCATGTTGTTGTCCGGTCGAGCGGAGAAGATTTCTTGGTTCCGCTGAATCTTGTCCAGGAAAGTTCAGCTAGTCAAATTCTACTGAACTGTACGCAACAAGAGTTAAGCCGACAAGAAAGATTTGTAAAAATGCAGTTTTTGGGCGCTGAAGAGTTTGATGTTGAAAATGACTTGCGCCGCATGGCCACTGAATCCGATGCTAGTTTTTGGCCTTATCGTTCCATTGACGATAATTATATTGGGGTATATGGAAAGGTTGAGCAGATACCTCACCGCGAATTAGCCATCCACCGTGGTTCCCTCGTGGAAGCGAGCGATGGTCATATTGGCCAGGTCGACGAATTTATTATTGACATAAAGGATCATCATATAACTCATCTTGTTCTTCGACGAGGACATCTTTGGGGTAAGAAAGATGTTACTATACCGGTAAGCGAAATTGACCAGATAGACGAAGACATCGTCTATTTGAAATTAGATAAACAGAGCGTAAAGTCTTTACCGTCAATACCGATAAATTGAAATGATGGGAAATAAGGACCTTGATTAAGCTATTAATTCGTCTGCTAGTAAATGCTTTTGCCATTTGGTTGGCGGCGCAATTGATCGATGGCATCGAGCTGACTGGAAATCTCTGGCAAGCTTTGCTCGTCGCATTGATACTTGGATTAATCAATGCGGTAATTAAACCAGTTCTCGAATTCTTTTCGGCGCCGTTGATCATCGTAACCTTGGGTATATTTACGCTTATACTTAATGCATTACTGCTCATGTTGACATCATGGCTTACCGATGCCTTGACCGTCAGCGGAATCTGGGCCGCATTTTTGGGAGCGCTCGTGATAAGTTTCATAAGCTGGGGTTTAGGCTTATTGTTAGGTGACTGAGCTGTAAAAGTAAGCCAGCGGTTGACATATCCTGGTTTCGCTAGGTAAATCTTCACTAGGCATGTCAATCATTGAATCATTAGCTACTGGTTAGATGCCCGAGCACCAACTATAATTGTGCCCAACTTCCCGGGGAGGCAATCGGCCGTGTTGGCCAAGAAAATAGTTTTGTTATGCTTTACTGTTCGCCCGGCTCAAGGCACCAGGCGAATTATTTAACAACCCATGGATTTACTATAAGGAGTAAATAACGATGAGCGATGTCCCTATTCAATTAATTGTTGCCGCATTTCAAGATGAGAATGCTGCGGATCAAGCATTAAAAGAACTCAAAAGCGCGCAAAAACAAAAGCTTATTGATATTCAAGACGCGGCCGTCATTCGCCGCGATGAAAAAAACAAATTGCACATTAAGGAGACAGCCGATCCAGGTGGTGGGAAGGGAGCAGCTGCAGGTGGCGTTATCGGAGCAGTTGTTGGCCTTATTGGAGGTCCTCCAGGAGTTATCGTGGGCGCCTCTGTTGGGGCACTCGTTGGCGGTGTTACCGCCAAGGTTATCGACTCAGGTATTCCCGATGACCGGCTGGAAAAAATCGGCGAAGGTCTGCAACCTGGTACTTCAGCTATCGTAGCCATTATAGAACACCGTTGGGTTGGTGATGTTGAAAAGCAATTGGCTAATGCTGGTGCCGATGTCTTAACTGAGGCACTCAGAGCCGATATTGCTGAGCAACTTGCCGCAGGGCAAGATGTCTCTTTTACGGCTATTTCTAGCGAAGAAGGTATGGCTGTTCAACGAATATCTGCCGGAGATAGTGGCGTAGATATGGAAACTGTTGTCATCACAGATGACGGCGTCGCCGGTGAGGTGATAGTAGCCACGGACGAAGGCGTCGCGGTTGAAGAAATTGTGGCTACAGACGAGGGCGTAGTTGTTGTTACCGCAGTAGCTGAAGCTGCCAGTGAAGATGAAGCAGCCCCTGACGCAGAAGGCGACACGGCCGAATCCAGCAGTGACGACTCCGAAGAAAAGAGTGAGTAATTTGACGCAAACCTCGATACGTTTGGGGGGTTTTTTGTCTAACCAAGCGTAATTTTTGCATGAGGGCAGCAATGTATTTGAGTTAGTTCTGCCGGTAAAGTCTCCAAAGCCGCTCGGACCAACTCCCTTGCAAAGGCTGCTCTCTTCACTCATTATTTATTGATCTATAATCGTTCTATTCGAAAGGAGATGCAATTGTGACCCAATCGACCACAGATACGGGCTCACAGATGCCTTGGTGGCTCGTTCTGCTTGAAGGAATTTTCGCCGTGATTATCGGCATTTCGCTTTTAAGCCAGACGGCTATGACTGTTTCAATTATCGTGCGGATCCTTGGGCTTTATTGGTTCTTGGGGGGAATTCTGGCTATTGTCAGTATTTTCATCAATCGATCGCGGTGGGGACTCAAGTTATTGGCCGGGATTGTGGGTATCATTGCCGGCCTTTTAGTCATACTTAATCCGATCATTAGCACGATCCTGATTCCTTCCTTAATTGTTTCTCTCATAGCTGTAGGTGGAGTTGTTATCGGATTAATTGATATCGTTCGCGCCTTTAGAGGAGCTGGGTTAGGTACAGGGGTGCTAGGAATTCTTAGTATCATTCTCGGATTACTAATTCTTCTTAACCCACTTTATGCTACCTTTGCTTCAGCCATTGTCGTGGGATTGGTAGCTATCGGCGGTGGTGTTATCGCTATCCTAATGGCCTTTCGTCTACGATGACCCTCCAACTTGCCCCACGAGAAGACCTGCCAAAAAGATTCGCCAATCCAGCAGGATAGCAGACCAATATGATGGTTACTGAACCAGGTGGTTATCAATTCACCGAATTTGCCAAAGTTGGCATCCCGGTTACCGTATTCGCCGGTGCTATTCCCATTATCTTGAAACCAATAGTTTATCTATTCTGAGATTTATTCTTAGACCTATAAAACGGCATAATGACAACATCTCAAAGATGAATTCTAGATATAACGTAGTTGGTACAATTCTTTGGTTCGATGCTGTAATCTCGCTGGTGGCTCCTCTGTCATTGATGTGAACTGATGTATAATTCCTCGATACTTGACCAAGCTGGCCCAACTATCGATTTTTCAATCTGCTCTTATAGAATAGGTGGATGCAAGTAGCAAACACTGAACTAACTTGGAATATCCAGAAGTGGCAGGTATAGATTAGGTTAAAGGAGTGCGAATACAATGAAGTTTCGTTGGAATCATGCTTTCAACTGGAAAGTGATCTTATTGAGGGTGCTGATTAATGGATTATCGCTAGCAACGGCGGCGTTATTTATTCCCAAAATTACCATAACGTCAGACAATCCGTTGCTAACATTATTGATTTTGGGGGCGGCCTTGGGCGTTTTAAACGCGATCGTCAAACCCATTATCCAATTCCTGACCCTCTCCCTTTTATTCGCTTCATATGGCATTGTAGTAATCATTATCAATTCCATTATTCTCATGTTGTTAGCCTTGATTTTTAAGGATCTCATCCAGATTGGTTCGTTGATTGCAGCATTTCTGGGTGGCGCAATCATTGGTTTGGTTAGCATGTTCCTCGAGTATGCGTTAGGTGTAACACCTCCCATTGTTGATGATGCAGTACATGAAAGTGGAGAAAACTAAAAATGGCTAATGGAACTGGTATCGATACCGTAAGAGAAAATCTTCGAATGCAGCAGGTATATAACGTCATGCTGCGTTATGGTATGGAAATGCTGCTTGATCAGGGGACGGTGGGTAACCTAAGGCGTAGGATGCAGCAGTGGATATACCATCCTGATAAAGAATTAGAACCATTAAGTAATCCAATCATGGTTCGTTTGATGCTCCAGGAACTTGGACCAACTTATGTAAAAATGGGCCAAATCGTTTCAAGCCGAGCCGATGTTCTTCCGCCCGATTGGGCACTCGAGATGAACAAGCTACAAAGTGACGTCCCTCCATTTCCCTACGAACAAGTCGAAGAGGAGCTGCAAAGTGAACTAGGAGATTCTCCGCAAGAGATATATGCCTACTTTGAAAAAGAACCCTTTGCTGCGGCCTCAACTGCTCAGGTTCACCGGGCAACTTTGCCAAGTGGCGAAGACGTCGTCGTTAAGATACAACGACCGGGTATTCGAACTCAAGTCAAAGCAGATCTGGGGATCATGAGTAATGCAGCTCGGGTATTTGAGCGCCGGTCGAAATGGGCTAGCGATGCTGATTTCGTTGGTGTATTAAAGGAATTTGGAGACAATATCGTTGCCGAATTAGACTATGGTGGCGAGGCTTATAACGGCCGCCGAATTAGTGAAAACATGGCTGGAATAGAAGGGGTTTATATTCCAGTTATTTACTCAGATTACTCTACCTCCCGAATTCTGACCATGGATTTCGTTGACGGTGTCAAAGTCAACAATGTTGAAGCCATTGCCGAAGCCGGGCTTGACCGCCAAGCTTTAGCGGAAACAGTAATTCGCAGTTTAACAAAACAGCTATTGATCGACGGATTCTTCCACGCCGATCCTCATCCGGGCAACGTTCTGATTGGCCTGGAAACTGGATTAGTTTATTACATCGACATGGGCATGGTTGGCGAATTAGACTTAAACCAGCGCATCAATCTGATTCAACTTCTTATGGTTGTCACAACATGATTCACATGGATTAGCCCAGGTTATGCATAGTCTGAGCAAACCGTTCAAGGAAGTGGATGACAGGAGCTATTATAGAAAGTTTGATCGGCAAGTTGGCCGATATTTGGAGCCCGGTAGTGGTGGATCTTTTTCTACGGCCGTTAGCCAGGCCCTAAGTTTGCTAATGGAAAGTGGCCTCCGACTCGATCCGGAGTTGACGCTTGCTCTTAAAGCATTGATGCAGCTTGAGGCCATAACGAGCACTCTGCTACCGGATTCAAGTGTGGTTGAAATGGCTGAGCGTCATGTCAGGCAGGTAGCAATTGACGAAATCACCACTGACCGCGTCACTGAAATGATCAAGCGAGAGGCAACCAATACCGCCAGGGAAGTGTTTTCGCGCATGCCTTCACTTCAGGAAGCAACCCTCAAATGGCTGGATCAATATGAAAAAGGTCGTTTCACTGTCGAAGTGGATACCAGTGATTTGACTGATGAACTGGCAAGGGCTCGTCAGCTGGGAGGGCAAGCTGTCATAGCAATTATTCTTACCGGAATGCTTATTGGCTCGGCCATAGCCGCGAGCGCCTCGGCTTTAATAGGTGATTTCTTCGGCGATTTTTTCCCTCGCCTGGCCTTTGGTGGCTACGTTTTTGCTATGCTCATCGCCACCTTTGCCGTTATAACCTTACTATTGCGTTATTGGCGTGGTGACTCTAAAGATTAAGCTTGACCAGGTTGAATTACATCCCCAAAAACAATTAGCTATGGGTACGAATCACTAAATATGGTTGGTAATCCTTGGTTGATTCGTGTAAGTTTAGCACCTTGCACAAAATGACCACAATCTCCAGCAGCAATAAGAAAACGAAGTAAATGGACTGGTATACCTTAACTCTAGAAGAAACGGCCGAAAAGTTAGAAACCGATAGCGTAAAAGGCTTATCATCAGCGGAAGCCAATCGGCGTATGCAACAATACGGTCCTAATGAACTTGTCGACCGGGGTGGGCCGGGAACTTTCACCATCCTGCTAGACCAGTTTAAAGAGCTAATGGTCATCATTTTGATCATTGCCGCGGTTGTGTCGATTGCCCTTGGCGAGGTTGTGGATTTTGTTGTGATCATGGCCATTGTCGTTATCAATGCTGTCCTTGGTTTTTCTCAAGAATATCGGGCAGAGAAGTCAATGGCTGCCCTAAAAAAATTGGCCGTACCAACCGTTCGTATTCGACGGGATGGGCAGGTAATCGAGTTGTCCTCAGAGCAATTAGTCCCTGGAGATTTAGTTATATTAGAAACTGGCAATCTGGTCCCGGCCGATGGTCGCTTAATTAAAGGTGTTAACCTCAGGGCTCAAGAAGCGGCATTGACCGGCGAATCTGAGCCGGTTGAAAAGTCTCTCGCTATTCCGGAAGGTCGTGACTTACAGATTGGCGATCGCTCCAATATGGTCTACATGGGCACGTCGATCACTTATGGTCGTGGGCTGATTGTTGTAACCGAAACCGGAATGGATACCGAGCTCGGACATATCGCCGATCCTATTCACGAGGTTGAAGATGAGCAGACGCCTCTACAAAAACGACTGGATAAATTGGGACGGACATTAGCTCTAGCTGCTGGTGCCATTATCGCTCTGGTGGTGATAACAGGATTGTTGCAAGGGAAGGATCAGAAAACCCTGCTTCTAACCGGTATCAGTTTGGCCGTTGCCGCAATACCCGAGGGTCTGCCCGCAGTTGTGACCGTAACCTTAGCTCTTGGTTCGCAACGCTTATTAAAACGAGAAGCCTTGATCCGCAAATTACCGGCGGTAGAAACGTTAGGCTCGGTAACAGTCATTTGTTCCGACAAGACCGGAACACTGACTGAGAATAAAATGACAGTCACTATCCTGGATGTAGCCGGTAATCGGCATGATATCGAGACTTTGGTCAGTCGTCGAGGCGTGCTCTTAAGTTCCGAACTTCCAGGCGATACCCCTCCTGAAATGACTGCTTTGAACGTTCTCGTTCGTGCTGGGGCGTTGTGCAACGATGCCGTTCTTAAAATTAGGGACGATGGGTCAGCTTACGCGATCGGCGATCCAACGGAAGGGGCACTCCTGTTGGCGGCTGACAAACTAGGTTATCAGAAGGAACAACTTGATGCCCGCTGGCCTCGGGTGGCAGAATTGCCGTTTACGTCGGAACGCAAACGCATGACAACCGTTCACCGAATGGATGAATCTGTGAAGGAAACCGATCTTCCATGGCGAGACACGCCATATGTGTTGTTGTCTAAAGGTGCGGTAGATAGTTTGCTCGATGTTAGCAGTCAGGTACTGTCTGATAATGAAATCGTGCCTTTAGATGATGAGTACTATCAGCGCATTATGGCTTCGAATGATGAACTGGCTAGCCAAGGGCAACGCGTATTAGGCATTGCTTTCCGCTTCTATAATGAAGCGGAACCACCCACTGACCAGGAAATGCTCGAAGTGGGGGAGGTATTTGTCGGATTGGTGGCCATGCTAGATCCTCCTCGACCGGAGGCTCGAGAGGCCGTAAATATTGCCCGACAAGCTGGCATCAGGCCAGTAATGATTACTGGTGATCATCCCTTAACCGCTCTTAGAATTGCCCAAGACTTAAATATTACCAAGAATGGTCATTGTCTAACGGGGATCGAGCTCTCCAGGATGTCGGCCACCGAACTCGAGCAAGTAGTCGATGACGTCGCCGTTTATGCTCGAGTGTCACCAGAACATAAATTAAATATTGTGGAAGCATTACAAAATAAAGGCCATGTGGTGGCTATGACCGGCGACGGCGTAAACGACGCACCTGCTTTAAAAAAGGCCGATATTGGTGTTGCCATGGGAATCACAGGAACCGACGTCTCGAAGCAGGCGGCCGACATGGTATTGTTAGATGACAATTTTGCTACCATTGTTGCCGCGACCGAAGAGGGGCGCGTTATCTATGACAACATCCGCAAGTTTATTAAGTACACCCTCTCGAGCAATACTGGCGAGCTCTTTCTTATGCTTATTGGTCCTTTATTGGGTATGCCACTGCCCCTACTCCCGCTCCAAATTTTATGGGTCAACCTCGTTACCGATGGGCTTCCAGGCCTGGCATTAGCCCAAGAACAAGGCGAACCTGGGGTCATGGAACGAGAACCCTTCCAACCGCAAGAAAGCATTTTCAGCCGTGGGGTAGGGTCCCAAATTTTATGGATTGGCAGCCTAATGGGACTAGTTGCTCTAGCGGTAGGTTATGGTGCTTGGCTCACAGATAGCGAAGGCCCATGGCAAACAATGGTATTTACCACTCTAGTATTGGCCCAAATGGGTAATGCCTTGGCCATCCGTTCAAACAGTCAATCATTATTTTCAATTGGCTTCTTCTCTAACCGTTTGATGGTCGGGGCAGTAACTGCGACCATCGCCCTGCAATTGGCACTTATTTATATCCCATTTTTGCAGAAAATCTTTCGTACGAGGCCTCTCACTGTAAGCCAATTAGTAATATGCTTGATTGCCAGTGTTGTTGTATTTGCTGTCGTCGAGCTTTACAAATATATTGCTTCAGTTAGGAATGCTAAATCGGGAAGGAATTAACCCGATCTAGACGGCCGAAGTCATCTCCCATCCCCGCACTTGTCAATTCAGGGACCTAACATGGCTAGTGAATTGGGCTTTGTCTGGACAAAATGTATGTACATTTACGTATTTATAAACAATTTGGCGCTAAAGTCGCTAAAGGAATAAAAGAATGAATGAACGCGATCTGATTCTAAAACTTGCAAGAGTGATCATCGCGGTTGCCTGGGCGGACGGCGAGATAAGTAACGATGAGATAAACTGCCTGAAGGATTTGCTGTTTTCTCTGAGAAAATCCAGCTTCGATGAAGTAATGCAGTTTAACGCCCAGGAGTGGGCTCGATTGGAGATGTATATTGAGACTCCGGTAAGCCCAGAGGAGCGTCAACGATTGGTGGTTGATCTGCAAAATTCCCTTTCGTCACCAGAGCAAAAACAGGTGGCTTTACAAGCGCTGCAAAACATGGTCGAGGCAGACGGGGTCGTTTCTGATGACGAGAAGGACGTGTTGCGAAATATTCAAGAAGCGATCGAATCGGTTGAAATGGGAGCGCTTGGTGGGCTGCAAAGATTGCTTGGTGGGGCCATGAACCGTAGAGTGGAAGCGGTAGCCAATGCCCCAAACCGCGAGGCCTACTATGAAGATTTTATCAAAAACAAGGTCTATTATTCGGTGTCCCAGCAGCTAGCGGCTGAGGGTCGCAATCTGGATATTTCTGATGGCGATCTACGAAGGCTTAGTTTAGTAGGTGGGCTCATGGCCAAAATAGCTTACGAGGATAGACAGGTAACCGATACAGAGATAGCCAAAATGATCGAAGCGATTGAGAATAATTGGGGGCTGAGCAACGAAGAAGCAAACTTTCTTACTCAGGTCGCGATTTCCTCTGTGGACGTAACTTATGATGCATTTCGTATGATGCGTGAGTTAGTTACAGTCACAACACTTGAGGAACGTCGCCATATAGTAGAAGTGCTTTTTGCCGTCGCGGCTGCCGATGGGGATATCTCCTTTGACGAAACAGAGGAAATTCGTCTTATCGCTCGTAGCCTCGAGTTATCACACAGAGATTTTATTGACGCCAAATTGCTCGTATTAGGTGAAGAGCGAACTGGTTGATTTGTTTTAAGGTAATTTATTACCTTCGAAAATCCTGGATACCATACCAACCTCAGCAACCAGCGATTCCCGTGATATAAACAATAATTTTTTCGTGCTATAATGCCAGGGAAATTTTGTTTAACTCCTGTTGCCTGATATCTGTTGGGGATAGCCAGCCATGGCGGACGTATTTCTCAGCTATCACCATAGCGACCGAGAACTTATGAAGAAGCTGCGTTCGGACCTAAAGTTCTCGGGCTTTTCTGTATGGTCTGACGAACGATTAAAGGCCGGTTCAAAGAATTGGCGGGCCGCCGTAGCTAAGCAGATAGAGGCGACGCGCACAGTGGTTGTCATTCTTTCCCCCTCGGCAAAAAGCTCTCAGTGGGTTGCTAATGAGTTGGCCTATGCTAGCGTATTTCAAAAAACGATTTTTCCGGTTATAGCTCTTGGGAATAATCGCACTTCGATACCCATCGATTTAATCAGTTATCAGTTCTTTGACGTTCGTAATGATTATGAAGAAGGTAAAAATCTACTTGTTGAAGCATTAGAAATCCATCTTTCTTCAGACGAAGCTCCAGCGGCCGAGGAAACGACGATTAGACTGACCAAACGGCAGGGAGAAGTGTTAGTTCTCCTTAGTCAAGGAGACAGTAATAGGGAGATAGCTCTTCGATTGGGAGTGTCAGTCAACACGATCAAAGGTCACAATGCTCTTCTCTTTAAGAAGCTAGAAGTCAACGGCCGTGAGCAGGCTGTTTCCAGATCGCGTGATATGGGATTGCTTCCGCAATCTACGGCTGATGTATAGTCAACTGTAGATAGTCAAATGTATACTACTCAAGTCGGTGGATAAGTTCTTTCCTCAACCCCGGGACGTCGTCTCTTCTCGGCGAATTCGATCATCATGACTCCTTCACAATCCTGAACCTGGGTTGCGAGTGATTCCCATCTGGACAAATAGCAAGCTTCGAATCTATATTACTGGTCAATCAAAATCTGAAATCTACCGTTCAACTATCTATCGACAAATAAATATCGGGTGAGGGCATTCTTGGAGCAACTTGGATACTGTACTGCCAACAACAAGTTGCATTACTGGGCGATTACCGAATCCGCCCATAAATAGCACATTTCGCTGAAAATCAACCATTGCAGCCATAATAGCCTCGACTGCCGGTTGGTCGCTATTCAAGTATTTGACGGAAACATCATGCATAGCCAGATAGCTCTTCGCTCGATGCAAGGCAATTTTTGATTTCTTTTTACCTGCCGAGACAACCATTAAATCCAAAGGCCAGTTTTTAGCCGCATAAGCGGCCAGATATAGAGCTTCATCCGCTTTTGGGCTGCCGTCATAGGCAAGCAAAGCCTTATCCATTGTTGATGAGGAGGCTTCTGGCACTGCCAGAATGGGTCGTGGACTTCTCTGCAAGATCCTGTTGAATCTCTTGCCAAATCCAACATCACTCTTGTTATTATTGCCCAATACGAGTAAGTCGGCCCAGGCCGCTCGTTCGACGATTCTGCGTGCAGACGGACCAACCTCTGTGGCGAACACGCATCGAATCTTCAAGTCACGGCAATACTGTTTATAAACGTTCTCTTGTTCATCAATCTCTTGTTTTTTCCGCTGGTTTTGGTTTTCAAAGACGCGTAATAATATGATTCGGGCATGTTCTCGTTTGGCGATAATTGAAGATTGAGACAGAAGGATCTGATCAATATCGCTTCCCTGAAAGGCGACCAGCAGCTCCGGGAATAGCATATCGGAAGGACGTCGTGATAGACGTTCGTGACGCCAGTTGCCCGTGAATGGTCCTGATTCCATCGCATCAGGGGTCACGGCATCTCGAATCCGGCTGCTAATCCTATCTATCACTTGACCAGGATCCTTGCTTTTGCGCATGGCAAGATCGTCGGCGACGGCAACGATATCAACCGGGTAATCAAGATCCTGCTTCATTTCTTGACGGTGTTTAGTAACCAGGACATAGAGATCAGTTTCAGTCAGTTCCGGAAAGTGTTTATCTAATCCTTGGCGACGTATCAACTTTGTTAAAGGGGTATAAGCTCGCTCGTACCAGGCAACTGCGGCTTCCTCCATGGTGGTTTCCTCTTTCACAGGATCCAGATTCATGAGGTGTTGCTGGACTTCTATTTGTTCGATAAGGTTTTCATAGTGTCCGGGAACCTTCATTAATAAAGCGGAGCTGGGATGGTGCTTATCAAGATCTGTTATTTTCAGAAATCGAGCATGACGAATCTTGCAGATGATTTGATCTAGGTCATCGTCTGGATTTAACTCAACTCGAGCGGAAACCTCAGTTATCTTGGCTAATATTGTCTTGCTTCCCAGCTGACGGGCGATAGATACGCGATGATTTCCATCCTTCACAAAATATGCGTCACCTAATCTGTAAACATCTATCGGAGAAATACCCTTTCGCTCAATTTGTTCTCTAACCTTTACCCAACGTTCTTCATCACTATCTAATTTGGGCAGAAATGATCGCGTATAATCTTTGTAGCGGCCGACACTACCTACGATGGCATCTAAGGAGATTTCTTGTATACCGGCTTCACTAATTTCCCCCGCTTCCAGATCACGACTAATCTGGTCAAACGCCAATAGATTAGTCGATTCCCCTCTTATATTAGCCCAGACTTGTTGCAACGCAGCCTGGCGGCGAGCTTGACGAAAATCTTCTCTGGCCGAACTATTTATGGGGACCGACATTTGACGGGCTCTCGAAATCCTCTGCCAAGCTTTGATTACTAACTAATGCCAATTAAAGTTGATCTAACTCTAATCAGAATTGGCTGCGAGCACAAATTTCTCTACGAATTTCAGCTATTATTATACAGCGGATTTTGGCGTGGCTATTTGGCTGTGCTACGATTCGGCGAATAGTTTTTCAATATTCGCTTTCATTTGCTGAAGTCAATTGAGTTTAGAAATCTTCATTCAAGAAGGTAAAGCTAGGCATGACATAGAAATACAAGCCGAGTAACCTCGGTGAGTGCCAGACCAGATCGATGATAATTATTTTGCCGGAGCATCTTTTTATATAAGGGTTGAGGAAATACAATGACGAATCATATTTACAAAAAGATCGAAATAGTAGGCTCATCTTCTGTTGGTCCCCAACAGGCCATAGAAAACGCAATATCCAAAGCCTCCGAGACTTTACGAAGTATGCGCTGGTTTGAAGTTTCTGAGACCCGGGGGCAAATAATTGATGGCCAAATAGCCCATTGGCAAGTTACTGTAAAGATCGGCTTCACGCTCGACTAGTAGCCCAGTGTGGACTGGTTCCATAACCTAATATACTGGAGAGTTATTCGAATCGGAGATATTTCGTGTCACCTGATGAAACAACCTTTACAAGGGCAATATTGCGGCAACCTGGCTCGAACTTTGCCCGCGGTATTACTACTTCGAAAGTTGCTGAACCTGTTTACAGTCGGATGGTGACTCAGCACCAATCATATGCCGATCTGCTTCGGTCAAGGGGGTTGGAAATCGTCTTGCTTGAGGCTTTAGATGACTTTCCTGACGCGTACTTCGTCGAAGATACGGCCGTCGTTATGCCCGAAATGGCCGTGATAAGTAGACCGGGAGCTACTGGCAGGCAGGGGAGAAATATCGTCGATGGAACCGGTGCTCGCCCGCTACCGGGCCGATTTCCCGCATTCAATCGCCCGGAACGCTCGATGGCGGCGATGTGCTAATGGTAAAGAACCACTTTTTTGTTGGTATATCTGAGCGAACAAACAACCAGGGCGCTGCCCAATTCGGCCGCATTGTGACTGAATTGGGATACACTTGGAAGCCAATTCCTGTTTCCTCAGGCCTTCATCTGAAATCTAGTGTCAATTATGTAGGAAAAAACACCCTTCTACTCACCGCTGAATATGCCACACGCCCGGAATTTCAGGGGTTCGAGCAAATTATATTGTCTGCGCAGGAACTCCCGGCAGCCAATACTTTATTACTAAATGGAGTGCTTATAATGCCACTTGGTTTCCCGCGAACGAGGGAATTACTCAAATCACTAGGCCAGGAGATCGTCGAAATCGATTTGAGCGAGGCTAGAAAAATGGACGGCGGTCTAACCTGCATGTCCCTGCGACTCTGATCAATTCGTAAATGGCCTTGATGGATTGGACCGGTTATTCATTTAATGATTCTGTTTTTTTGGAATTCTTAATTAAAGTGGAAAGAATTTGTTAAACGAAAGTTTGTCATCCGTTCGAGAATTTCTTAGATGTTCGGATTATTTGCTATATGGTTAATCAAAGTAGTGGAATAACTTTAGCAACGATGCACCGGCAAGATTGGCCTTCGGTTCGTACGATTTATGAGGAAGGAATTGCTACCGGTAAGGCGACTTTCGAGTTAGACACGCCAGACTGGGATTTATGGGACGAGAGTCATCTGCCAGGCTGTCGATTTGTGGCTAAAAGTGGTAGCCAGATAGTCGGCTGGGCCGCCCTTAGTCCGGTTTCCGAGCGCTGTATTTATATAGGGGTGGCCGAGGTAAGCGTCTACGTGGGAGCTATTACCCGTGGCCAAGGAATTGGAACTCAATTGTTGGCAGCGTTAATTGAAGAATCGGGCAAGCAAGGTATTTGGACGCTCCAGGCTGGCATATTCCCGGAAAACGGTGCCAGCATCCAAATGCATCTCAGGAGCGGATTTCGCAAGGTTGGCTATCGCGAAAAAATAGGCCAGCTTCATGGGGTCTGGCGAGATGTTGTTCTATTAGAGCGGCGCGATCCCTCAATCTAAAACCCCCTTTCGGTAAATTCTACTATTCTGTCTGGTCCAAGAAAAAAACCACCCTGGTTAGACGCCAGGGAGGCTCATGTTAGTTAAAGAACTATCGAGAAGCGATTTGACTAATTTTTCGGTTTGTTAGGCAATTTGACTTCTTTCGGATCGTAATTGCGCATATCATGCGGCACCATCACTACTTCTGAATTTTCGGTCGTATTGCCGCAGGAATCTGTAGCCTCGTAGGTAATGGTATAAAAACGTCCATCATAAAGGCCAGATCGTTCTGCTCGTAGCTCCAAGGTGACGTCATCAATAATCACAATATCCTCAGTTGTATTACCATCACCTTTGCCATTATCGTCTTCGCTGGAGGTGACTGATTTGAGAGACCAATCGGGATCGGGATCAAAGTTGTCGATGACCGTCACATTCGCCGTCACTCGTCGATGGCGATGATTTGGTGGCCACAAGACCTCTGGATTCAACACGATGTCAATATAAAGGCCATCCCCATCGTCAAAAACAAGTAATGTGTACGTTTCATTGAAGCGGAATTCGCAGAGAGCCACTTTCCCAGAATTTTTGGCTTGCCCTTAGTATCCATTATCTTTGAGAGATCATGCTTAGGCACGCCAAGAAAGCACTGATATTGGTTGCGCGGTATTATTAACTGAATGCCCTTACCCACGGGGATCAGCTCAATTTAGTTTATACACCCGATTTTTTTACGGCCATAGATTCTGTATAACCTTAAAATATTGCCCTGATGTCTCTTTGCAGAAAATCTTCGTTAGTCCTATCTTGAGATTGGCAACAAAAAGACAAAAAAAAGACCCGACTTATCCCTCCAAGCCGGGTCTTAGGCTCTGATTGCCCCCTCCGAAGCCCGCAAGACAAGAGCCATCTCCCACCAAAAACTGTTCCCTAAATATTGTCTCCTATTTCACAGAGTGAATACTTGTCATATTGATACAAATTCGTACTGTCAAGATACATATAATTCTTAGTTGAATCATTAGAGAGGTTACATGGCGTAGAAATATCCAATGAACTAGAATCCAGCGATCCAAATTAAAGGCAGTTTGAACCTGTATGTCTCGTTGGCAATCAACCATCGCAACGCTGATAAAAAGACCTGAAAAGTGGCAGCTCGATTATTTTCCAATGTGGGCCGGTCAGGCTCTATCTTTGGTTGGCAGCCGCGTCGTTCAATTTGCCTTAGTTTGGTATCTAGCCCAACAAACTGGATCGGCCACGGTTTTGGTGACGGCAACTTTTGTTGGCATCGTGCCAGAAATTCTTCTGGCACCTATTGCTGGTGCTTACGTCGACCGCTGGGATCGACAAATCGTGTTAATTGTTGCTGATGGTCTGGTTGCCTTAGCCTCATGGTGGCTAGCTTATCTTTTTTGGATTGACTCCGTTACAGTTTGGCATATATACGTCATCATGTTTATTAGGGCGGTAGGAGGAAGTTTTCATTCCCCAGCCATTCAAGCGTCGACATCATTGATGGTTCCCAAAGATCAACTTTCGCGAGTAAATGGACTTAATCAAATAATTTACGGCGGCCTCAACATTATGGCCCCACCTTTGGGTGCATTATTAATATCCTTATTACCTTTATATGGTGTGATGTTAGTAGATGTTGCGACTGCAATAATCGCTATTGTTCCCTTAATGTTCGTCTTGATCCCTCTTCCTCAAGGGTCAAAAGATATCTCTGATCAGGGATCAATTTGGTCTGATATATTATGGGGATTGAGATACATTTTGAACTGGCGAGGACTGCTATTTATTGTAGTTACTTCGATGATTATACAAGTTGTTATTACACCTGCTTATTCGCTATTGCCTCTAATGGTTAGTGATTATTTTGGTGGAGGGGTAGCCCAACTCGGGGCGATCGAGGCAATTTTAGGGATTGGTATGATATTCAGTGGTTTGATATTAAGTGTTTGGGGTGGTTTTCGCCGTCGGATATTCACTACATTATTGGGCCTCGTCGTATTAGGATTTAGCCTGATGGGCTTCGGGCTTGCTCCAGCTGAATATTTTCTGATTGCCTTGGCTAGCATGTTTGTAATTGGTTTGGCTGTTCCCTTAGTGAACGCACCGATGATGGCTATCATGCAGGCAACTGTGGAACCATCCATTCAGGGAAGGGTATTCTCGATGATGTCTAGCTTGATACTGGTGGCAACGCCAATTGGACTCATTTTGGCAGGTCCCCTCAGTGATTGGCTTCATCCTCGATTTTGGTATTTAGCTGCTGGAATTATTTGTGTAGCCTTGGCTAGCATGTTATTTTTCATACCCGAAGTAATCAATATTGAGGAGCATCAATTTGAAATGGATAGCTCTTAATAATATTAAAACAGGTCCTTATCTAAAGTGATTGACGACCATATTTAATTTGTTGGGAGCCTTATCGCCTTTCCCTTCATAGAGATTGTCCAAGGCAGTTACTTGTCCGAATTTTCACATCTGTTAATTGAAGAGTGGCAATTTTCTAGCCTAACCATAAAAACATGTTATAATTCTATTTAGAACATATGTTCTTTATGGGTATTATTATGAACCTTGATCTTGCTCAGGCAGGGATTTTTCTAAAATGTCTTTGTGGGGCCCAAGTGACCGCCGATATCGTCGGCGTGTTGTTTGAAGATCGAGGACAAGTCAAAATTGGAGAAAAGCCCGTTCGTTGCCAGGTATGCGGAGCCGTATATCGAAAAGGGGAGCGATTAAAATATCGCTTGGTCAGAGTGGAGAGCCTTTTTCATTCGATCTCATGATAAAAAGTCATTCTTTTTGAATAATTGGAATTATTATCCACCCACTTCCACCACATCCAGGGCAAACACCTGTTCCTGTGCAACGCCGACATTTTTTTAAATTGCCGGCAGGGTCAATACCTTCACCCTTACAACGGTGACAATCGCCTGTTCCCTTGCAGCCCCTGCATTCTACAGCACCAACTTTTTGGTTAAAAATCTGATCACTCATATTATTCTTCACTATAGTCAAACTCTGATAAAAATCCCCAAATTCGAATTATCGCAGACAATATCCGATTTGTGGCAAACTAAAGGTAGCAAATTATAGAGGAAATAGGTTAGAAGGAACATATGACAGAATTAAATGTCAAAGCTATATTGTTTGACCTAGGCGGTGTATTAATACGTTTGGGCGGGCTTCTAACGATGACCGGTTGGACGAAGTGGGATGAAGAGGAAATATGGGAGCGTTGGTTATCTTCTACCACAGTTAGACTCTTTGAATCTGGGAAAATATCGGCCAAAAAATTTAGCCAGGAAATAATAGTTGAATTTAATCTTCCCGTTTCTCCTGATCAGTTCTTAACCCAATTTGTTGCCTGGCCTGAAGGTCTCTATCCCGGGGTCAATGAATTTCTTTCCGACTTATCATCAAACTATCAAATAGGCTGCTTATCAAACACCAACACGTTACATTGGGATGATTTAGTAAACAACGAAGATTTTCTTCAGCACTTTGAATTTCTATTTCCATCTCACCTCACTGGTTACTTAAAACCAGATCCCGAGGCATTCACCAACGCTGCAGGAAAAATGGCAATAAAAACAGAAGAGATTCTATTCATAGACGACAATGCCATAAATGTTAATGCAGCCTTGGCTACCGGTATGGTTGCCTATAGGGCTAAGGGAATCGAAGATGTCAGGCACCTTTTACACCGTCTGAATATATTATATTGAACTGGCTTGCCATTCACTAGCCATAAAGCGAAATGTATTCGGCCACCTCTTCTTGACATTCTATACAATCGAAATCAGGAGTAAGCTCTAGATATCGTCTAAAATTGGTCACAGCCCCTTCGACATCACCGACTTCATCACGAATCCAACCTTCGTCGAAATAACACCAGTGAAATTCCGAATTGATCTCTTTGCAACTTGCCGTGTCCGCTAAGGCAGCATCAATCTCACCTAAATCCCAGGCGAAAATACTGGCCCGGGCGAGATAGGCATCTATGTTTTCTGGATATAGTTCGATAGCCCGATCAAAGTCCGTCAGTGCACTTATCGGGTCACCAACGTAATCACTTAAGGTGATCCCTCTTTCCAAATAAGCCCAACTGTCATCTGGATTTAAAAATAATGCCTGCTGATGATCGGCAAGCGCCCCATCGACCTCATCGATTTCACGAAGTAGAACCGCTCGACTAGTAAACAAACTTGCATCCTCAGGGTTCAATTCTATAGCCTGGCTAAATTCCGCCAATGCGCTGTCATAATCCTCGACTATATATTGGAAAAAATATCCCCGTTCAGCATGGACATCAGGATGAGCTGGATCAACTTCAAGTGCGCGATCATAATCATCCATGGCTGATCCAAAATCACCAAGATAATCTCGATAAATGATTGCCCTATTGAGATAATTCCAAACATCATCTGGGCTTCGTAAGATTGCTTGGTCATGATCGGCAAGAGCAGCATCGATATTTCCCAATTCTCGATTAACTAATGCCCGATCGTTGTAACGCCAACCTGCATCGGGTTCAAGATCGATAGCCTGATCAAAAAAAATCAGGGCTTGTTCATAGTCCCCTAACTCCCAGGCATAAATTGCAGCCAGCTGATCATGATGCCAGACTTCCCCAGTTCCAATTTCGATAGCCTGGTGTAGATCTTCTAATGCCAATGGCCAATCTCCAATGGCTAAAAGAATTTCAGCCCGAACACCCAAATAAAAATCATTTCTGGGATCGAGTTCAATTGAGCGATTGATCTCTTCCATTGCTTCTTCCGCATCACCGATTTCTAAATGTGTCAGGCTTAATTCTGCACGGTAGTAGGGATTAACCGGGATAGTCGTGACCGCTTGTTGCAGGTCAGTCAAGGATGCATCTAATTCACCTATTTCCCGAAGATAGACCCCTCTTTGTACAATATGGTCCATTTCTTCGGGATCAAGGTTAATTACTTCGTCGATATCCACGAGGGCAGCCGAACTATCTCCAAGCAGCGCATGAAGTAGAGATCGTTGCCTATAATATTCTGCATTGTCCGGAGCCAAGGCGATGGCTTGGTTGATTGCTTCTAAGGCCTCCCCATAAGATTCTTCAGCGCTAAAGGCAGAAAATTGTTCCATCATCAACTCGGCTTGTTCAACCGGGGTATCGGTTGCTACACTATCGGGTGGTATAGTTGGCGTAGGGTCATCCGCGATAACGGCCACCGAGGTATTTGGAATAGATGTTGATTCGATAAATGGATTCAAATTATCTGATAAAAGGATGACAGCTCCCAGACCAATCGCTAAGATAAATAGAAAGGCGAATCCAGCAACAAGAATGGCTACGATTAATTTTCCTGATACTCTTGGCCGACTTTCAGTTGAGGAGATTTGTTTGTCACCGACAAGACTTGGCTCTTTCGCAGCGAATGTTGGCTTAATTATTGAAGTTTCTTCAAATTCCAGCTCTTCTTCCACCTCGGACGGTTGACCACCTTCTGTAGCAGGCTTTGGCTCGTCTACTAAAGCATCCGCTCCTATATCAGCACTGGGTATTGAAGCTGTTGGTTCAGACGCCGCATATATAAGCGGGTCTAGCTGCTCTTGCTTGGCAAGTGTCGTTAGCGTGGCGGTGAGTTCTCCGGCCGAGCTATAGCGTTCATCTGGTTCTTTCGCCATGGTGCGGCTGATCACTTCTTCTACACCATCTGGTAAATCAGGATTGACTTCGCGTATTTCTGGTATCGGATCCATGATGTGTTTCATCATGACCTTTGTTGCGGTCGTATCCTGATAAGGACGTTGGCCGGTCAGCATTTCAAAACAAATGACGCCTAGAGCGTAAATATCGCTTCGGCCGTCGATCGCTTTGTCGCCGTGGATCTGTTCTGGACTCATATAGGCTGGTGTGCCAATTACCGAGTCACCCGTCAAAGTGACCGCACTTTCAGTCAGTCGGGCAATGCCAAAATCAGCCAAAAAAGCATCACCATAGTCGTCAAACATAATATTGCTGGGCTTAAGATCCCGATGGACAATACCTTTTTTATGAGCTCGCTCAAGAGCTGATCCAATACGCCCTAAAATTGCAATCGTATCGCTCATAGGTAAGGAGCCATTGTCTAATCTATCAGCTAAAGTTCCGCCATTCATAAGCCGCATCACCAAGTAGGGTCGGGCTTCCTCCTCGCCAAAGTCATATACGGGTACTATCGCGGGATGCTCCAAGGTGGCAATCGTCTGCGCTTCGCGCTCGAATCGTGCTCTAAAGATTGGATCTTGCAGCAAATCCTGGGTCATGACTTTGATAGCCACTTCTCTTTTGAAACGTGGATCAAGGGCCCGATAAACGGTTGCCATTCCGCCGCGGCCGATTTCTTCTATGACTTGATATCGACCGATCTGGTTCTGGGTCATGACGATTCTCCTGACTGGTACAATGGCCGAAAACAGGGCCTTAACTATAAGATGGTTGGCTAGGATGGCACTTGAGTGATAATGCCATTATAAATATGTTATCATCGCTCTTCAAATATTGTTCCAATCGTTGGCCTAATTTAAGATTCCAGGGGTCTAGTGTCAATAGGACAGCGGACTATTGCCGGGGCCTATCCTTTTTCCCAGATTGTGGCCCGAAAATATCTCTTATTGAAACTGCATGATTAATTCGTAAGGCTAATCAAGGTTGGCGGAATGTCAACATATGTTATTATGTTAACTTATTGCTCGTTGTAATGCCTTTCCGGTGGCGTATTAACCAGTTGGCTATTGGCGGTTTCTCCACCTGGCTGATGTAGTGCTTCTCTAGATCTGGTAGACTAACATTTATAGTCGCAGCTAGAACATGTTTGTTAACATAATAAAATATTCTGTAGACGTTCAACCATCCAATATTTGGTTAACTTTCAAATGCACCAAGACATAAATTGATTGTCCATATTATCTTATTGGCGATGATGTTGCTTCTTTATTCCTTATCTTTATCTTCAAAAAACTCGTCGTATTGCCACTTAAACAACCGAGGTACCCATGAGTTATTCAGTTGAAGTCACTAACCTAGCCAAATCGTTTGGTGATGTCCAAGCTGTGGCCGACGTTTCTTTCGCTGTCGAGTCAGGCGAAATTTTTGGATTGTTGGGGCCGAATGGCGCTGGTAAAACCACCACAATCCGTTTGATGCTTGATATTTTTAGGCCAGATAGAGGTGTCGTCTCAATTCTCGGCGGTCCTATGACTGAAGAAAAAAAGGACCGGATAGGATATATGCCCGAAGAACGCGGGTTGTACCAGGATTCCCAATTGGAAAGTTGTTTGATCTACTTGGGCACTCTTAAAGGGTTATCTAAATCGGATGCGCGTCAAAGAGCCGATTTATATCTTGAGCGGCTAGATTTGGCCCAACACAAGCGCAAGAAAGTCAAAGAACTGAGCCGGGGAATGCAACAAAAAGCCCAGATAATCAACACCATTCTTCATGAACCTGAGCTTATTATCGTAGATGAGCCATTTAGCGGTCTGGATCCAGTCAATACGAAATTGGTAAAGGAGATCATGCTCGAATTACGACAACAAGGTGCTACCATCATTATGTCTACTCATATGATGCATCAAGTAGAAGAATTATGCGACCGCATTTTACTCATTGATGATGGTTTCAATGTGCTTTATGGCGATCTTGCTAAGATCCAAAAATCTTACTCAGGCCATGAATTATTAATCCGTCTTAATGGTCCCATGCCACGACTGGAAGGTATAGAGGAAATATCGGCAAAAAACGGAGCAATCCATTTAAGACTCAACGATGATGTCACTCCTCAAGATATTTTGAGCCAATTGATGAACCACCAGGTATCTGTCGAACATTTTGAGATTGCCACCCCGTCATTAGATGAAATCTTTGTCAAGACCATTCAGGATAGGCAAGTTACTGACCCAAAACTAACTTTCTAAGCCGTTTCACACCAATTCAAGGTAAGCAATGTTTACAAACTCAGATTCAAGTCAGTAGTTAGCGAGGATATCCATGTCGAAAGTGTGGCGAATCGCCAGACATCACTTTATCCAAGAGTCATCAAAGAAAAGTTTTTTGCTTGTTCTATTCAGTTTGCCGCTCTTTATCCTTTTGGCGTTAGGGCTGAGTTTTTTGTTCGTTCAAATAGTCGAACCCTCCAAAAATGTTGGATATGTTGATCAGGCCCAAGTATTAGGACAGTCAGAGGAAGGGTTAGAAGAAGACGGCATCACCTTGATAGGATTTATGAGTATCGATGAAGCCCAAACTGCATTGGAATCCGGCCAAATAGACGCCTATTTTGTATTACCAGCCGATTATAGTGAAACACGTCAGAGCGAGCTGATTTATCTTAGCGAATTACCTCAAGGTGCTCAAAGACAATTTGCGCGATTCGTCACTAAAAGCCTCTTGACTAATCAAGATCCGGCCGAAGTTGGACGCATCCTCGAAGGAGCGGAGATAACGGTGTCGGCCATTGAATCGAATCGTGAATTCGCTTCTGGGGGACCGAGTTCTGGACAACTCTTACCATTGATTGCTGCAGGCATTTTCGCATTTTCAGTTTTAACGATCTCTGGCTACATGTTAGATGTAGTCGTAGTGGAAAAAGAGAATCGAACTATCGAGATTATTATCTCCTCCGTGTCAACGGGTCAGATGATTTCTGGAAAAATAATTGGCGCTATTGCAATTGCCGCGTTACAGATTTTTGTTTGGGTATTTTTTCTGCTGGTTGCGATCTGGATAGGTGGTCATTTGCTCGGTAATACCTGGTTATTATCGATGGATCCTGCCTGGCGGGATCTGCTATTGGTTACCTTTGTGGCAATCCCCAACTACATACTAATCACCGCGCTAATGACGGCTGTTGGCTCAACCCTGGTTGAAAGTCAAGAAGCACAACAAGTTGGACCATTTGTATTTCTAATATTGATGTTACCCATATACTTGCTATTACCTATTGCCGCCAATCCAAACGGTCCGATTGCTTTGTTCTTGACATTTTTTCCTCCCACATCTGTAGTGACTTTGGGATTGCGTAGTCTGATAATGGAAGTCCCAACTTGGCAATTCGTTGTGGCCGCATTGCTTTCTGCTGCGGGTGCCATCGCTGCCATTTGGATGGCTGGGCGGGTATTTCGCTTGAGTATGCTGCGCTACGGGCAAAGGCTTAAGTTGAGAGATCTCCTTCGATTAAGAGCCTCTGAAGATACACCAGCATCAGTTGCCTAATTGCGTCTAAATCGCTTGGATACATAAATGAATAAAACTTCTCTGGTCATGGTACAGGAAATTCGAAATACTTTGCGGCGTAAAGCCTTCATGATAATCGGTTTTGGTGTCCCTATTGTGATGGGCATCGTCGCTTTGATTATTGGATTTGTCAATAGGGATGCAGCAACAGATTTGATGGCAACCGCGCTTCAAGAGGCGACGAATCCGGTGGCTAAAGTCGAGGGATTTATCGACGAGGGTGATTTGGTTCAGTTTATTCCCGAAAGCGATAGTTTCGCCAAATTAGTGGAATATCCTGATAGAAACGCCGCCCAAAAGGCCATGAACGCGGAAGAAATCAGCGCATATTACATTATTGATTCTGACTACGTGGAGTCCGGCGATATTACTTATGTAAAGCCTTCCCATAACCCGATTGCTGATAATTTGAATACTCGCCATTTAGAATGGTTATTGGTCGCTAATTTGCTTGGGGATACTGAGTTAGCCGAAAAAGTTTGGAATCCGATCAATGTTACCTTCACTGCACAGGATCCTCAACTTGATGAAAATGAGGACAGCTGGGTTGTTGAATTGTTACCCAACATGATGTCCTTCGCCTTATACATGGTGATTATCATGTCTTCAGGGGTCATGATCGCGGCCGTCACTGATGAAAAGAAGAACCGGGTAATGGAAGTTTTGCTTTCTTCAGTATCAACTGACCAATTGATTGCCGGCAAGATTATAGCCGTCGGAGTTCTAGGCTTATTCATCATCGCTGCGTGGCTAATTGTGTTTTGGGCCATAGCCAAGTTTGGTGGACAAGCATTATCTATTCCTCAGGGATTTACTTTGCCGACGAACTTGCTGGTCTGGTCGATAGTTTTTGCCCTGTTTGGGTATGCCATTTATGGTGCCCAAATGGCCGGAGTTGGGGCACTAGTTCCAGATATTAAGGATTCGAGGAGCATAACATTCATCGTCCTCGCGCCGTTAATTCTGGTTTACGTATTTCTTGTCGCCATCGTCGCCAATCCCAATGGATTGATCGCAGTGATATTAAGTTTCTTCCCTCTAACATCACCAATCGCGATGGTTGCTCGCATGGCAGCCACAGACATTCCCTGGTGGCAGTCGTTAATTGCTGCAATCTTACAGCTCGCAGCAATCATCTTCATTATACGTTTGGTAGCCAGGTTGTTCCATGCCCAGACGCTGCTATCCGGTCAGTCTGTAAGTGCGAAACAATACTATAAGGTATTGATGGGCCGCTGATTTTTTTTCGATCATATAAAGCTAATCGGGAATTGAATAGGAGACAATGTTGACCGCTGAATCTGGTAATTCAAATATCTTTGTCTGGAGTGGTACAAGGCAACATTTATTCGATATTTTTGAAGTAATCTGGCAAGTTCAAACCTATCGACGACTTTGTTATTTGTTTATGGCGGTTCCGCTGGGGGTAATTTACTGCCTTGCGTTGATTCTTGGACTGTTCTTCCCGATTACTCTAATATATCTGGCTGCGATTCGCAGTGGTCCTCTTTCCCCACTATTCTTCTCCACGCTAGTTATCGGATTTATTGCCTTGCGACTCATGCCTGTATTTGTAAAATTTGCCATTCGTTTGGAAAGGCTCCTCGTTACTCGGCTTATTGGCCTATTTGATTTGAATGTGCCGAATCCAAAGCCGGAGAGGGCTAGATCCCCTCAAAACACCTCCATACGAACAGGGAACTTCAGCGCTATGAAGGAATTGTTATATCTATCTATTAGAATACCGATGGGCTTTGCCAATCTGATATTGATACTCGTTTCTATAATGATACCCATTCTGATGCTGCTGGCGCCCTGGATTTATGAAATGTCTGGACCAGGATTTGTTTTTAGCAGTGGGGCTATTGACAGTACCTTTAGAGCAATTCTCCTAATGTTGTTGGCGGTACCAATGTTCATTGTAATTCTGCGAGGCTTAAAAACCTTAGCCTTTGTTCAAGGTAGGTTTGCGATTTTTATGCTAACCAATTGAATCTGTATGACGAGAGGCACGTCACACGGATACAATTGGCTATTCTAGGCGAAAAAAGAACTTCAAGGAGAAATGAATAATTGGAACCGCGAATTAAAGATCGTTTCAACGACGATATATTGAATGAAGCCAGATTGCGGTATGGTATACAGCCAAGCAAACTCAAACTGCTCAATGGCTGTGAAAGCTTCATTTACGAATTTACCCTTGACGATGAGAATTATATTCTTCGCATCGGGCATAGCCTTCGTCGCACATCTAATTTGATATCAGGTGAAGTTGAATGGATTAATTACCTGGCCAAGGGCGGCGCATCCGTGGCCCAGGCAATATATTCCGGAGAAGGAAACCTTGTTGAAACCATTGATGATGGGCAAGGAGGACAATTTCTGGCAACCGCCTTTATTAGGGCCCCTGGTGGCCCGCCGGGCAAGGAATCCTGGGCACCAACACTATTCCGGCAATACGGTCGTTTGATTGGTCGGATGCATGCCCTATCCAAAAACTATCAACCATCAAAACCAGAAATAAAGAGGCCTGAGTGGGATGATCCACTCATGATCGACATGGTCAGCTGGCTCCCGAGTTCGGAATCCCTGGCTATAAAAAGATACGAAGTGTTAAAGAAATATTTAGACAACATGCCCCGAGACGTACAGAATTATGGGTTAGTTCATCAAGATGCACATGCCGGTAATATTTTTGTCGACCAGCATGGTCACATCACGCTCTTCGACTTTGATGATTGTACTTATAGTTGGTACGTAAACGATATTTCCATCGTTTTATTTTATGCCTTGACGGGTCGGGACGATGCTGCAGAATTTATACCGAAATTTATGGGTTCTTTTCTGGGGGGATATGTCGAAGAAAACGATTTGAATCTATCCTCGTTGATGGAGATTCCCCAGTTCCTAAAGCTACGCGAAATCGATCTTTATGCTGTTATCCACCGCAGTTTTGATGTAAATAACCTGCAAGATCCCTGGGTAACCAACTTCATGGAGAATCGCAAATATCGGATAGAAAATAATGTCGGCTTCGTTGATTTTGATTTCAGTCAACTGAGTAAACTGATAGCCTGATTATATAGCCCGCTATAGACGATTAATAACTCAAGGGTATTCATGGTCTCTCGGGAGCTTACATCCTTGAAGAACTTAGTCCAAGTAAGATCATCTCGCTTTTTAGGCGTCGATGCTCTTCGTGGATTGCTCATAGTGGTAATGGCCTTAGACCATGCCAACTATTTCATTGCCCAAAAACACTCTTCTGGGGAAATGTGGGGCGGCCCTTTTCCCTCTTATTCTGCGACGCTGCCATTTTTGACTCGATTTGTAACGCATATAGCAGCGCCAGGCTTTTTTCTTCTTATGGGCATAGGAATGACAATGTTTGCTCGTTCCCGACGTGACCGTGATTGGAGTCGTTGGAAGGTTACACGCTATTTTTTGGTTCGCGGTTTGCTGCTTATTGTCCTTCAGATTGTATTGGTGAATCGCGCCTGGGAGTATTCACCAGGTGGCTGGGGACCAAATATCTATGTTGGCGTTTTGTTTGCCTTAGGCGGAACGATGATTCTCGCCAGTGGCCTGGTTTGGTTGCGGCCAACATATCTTGTGGTCCTCTCTATTGTCTTGTTTTTGGGCAGTGAGTTAATCCATCCGGATCCTGCTTTATGGGGAACGATAAATTGGCAACCAGTCAACTTAATCCTGATCTACCCGGGCGGCGACCTTAATCTGTGGTCCAATTATCCGATTCTTCCCTGGCTAGAGTTAGTCGTATTTGGTTTGGCATTCGGGTATTGGATGGCCGACGATCCCCAAAAAGCAACCAAACTTGGATTTCGAATAGGAATAGTATTCTTGTTTGCTTTTCTCACTCTGCGTTTCCTGGACGGTTTCGGCAATATCCGCCCTAAGGCAGGCGATGGTTGGGTCGATTATCTCAACGTAGTGAAGTATCCACCCAGCATGACCTTTACTTTGTTAACAACCGGGATGAATCTAATTTTGCTACGGGTGTTCACCATGTTAGGGGATAAGAAAGCTGCACTTATGCAACCCTTGGCGATTTACGGCCGTGCCCCTCTCGTATTTTACATTTTTCACCTTTTTATTTATGCTGGCCTTGGCTATCTATTCTTTCCGTCCGGATCCTCAATCCCGGCTATGCTTCCCTTATGGATCGTGGGATTGCTGATTCTTTTTCCTTTCTGTGCCTGGTATGCTCAATTTAGAAACAGAAAGTCAGAGGGATCAGTTTGGCGGTTTATCTGACCATCGAAATATTGTCGATATCCAATTCATACTTGCGCAACAGTGCCATAAAGGCCATCGTTATATCGGCCATCTCGTGCTCCTTTTCTGTTGTTTTGTCAAAACATTCAGAGAAGCACAGATGGCCATTTTCGTCAAACCAATTTGCACCACACTATGAGACTCAACCGATAGGTATCACCGAGGTCCTATGTTTATCGATTGGAAAGCAGAACTAGAGTTTATTAGAAGGCAACAAATGCCATTCTGTTCGTCTATTCGGTGATTGGCTTGGTATCATTAAGCGGGTTATTGTTAAGAAATATAAGTGGGTCGACTTGAATCTCAGAAAGCATTCAATTTCGCTTCTCGTAACAATCGCTCTTTGATAATAATGAGACGGCAAATGGAGGTATTAAATGCCCCTAAATCCAGAAATTGATCCAGCCGGTTTTTATTTGCCTGGCGGCAATATTGCCGTTCTAATGTTGCATGGATTTACCGGAGCACCTCCCGAAATGCGAAAAGTGGCAGATTATTTAAATCAGAATGGGCTTTCTGTTGTCGCTCCTCTCTTGCCAGGTCATGGGACATCCGCCAGCGATCTAAATAAATATGGATGGCTTGACTGGACCGGTGCCGTTGCAGCAGAATATGACAAAATGAGAGGTAAATATGAGCATATCTTTGTAGCTGGATTATCTATGGGGGCGTTGCTAAGCCTTAATTTAACTGCTCAGCAACCAGATATTAGCGGAGTAATCACGTATTCTGCGGCCATAGATCCCACTGATTGGCGTCGCCATCTTCCCAAATTCCTCACCCAAATTTTGCATCAGTTAAATAAACCGGAAGATGTCTGGGCTGATCCTTCAGCGCAGTCATTTTTGTGGTGTTATGATACCTATCCTACGAGGGCGGCTATAGATTTTTTACAGCACATTTCTGATGTAATTGACCTGCTACCCCAAATTACCTGTCCTTTGTTATCAGTGTTCAGCACAGATGACCCGGTTATCACGGTTGAGGGAGTTCACAAAATATATGATCAAGTCCAGTCGCAAGAAAAAGAATTGCTGAGTGTAGATGGCGCGGGACATGTCATTACTCTGGACGCCGGTTGGGAAACTATTGCCGAAAAGTCGTACAGCTTTATCCAGGCTCATACTCCCGAAGGCCAATCAGAGATTAAGAATTGATTTAATCGGGATCCATTCCGGCAATCATTGATAATTACGAAGAGGGATTATGAATTTACAAGTAGGGCAAAAGGCAAGTCGCAGTATGACACTAACAGCTGAACATGTTCGTGCCTATGCCGAGATAACAGGAGATTATAATCCACTACATTTTGATGAAGATTTTGTCACAAATACCAAATTTGGCCGTTTGGTTGTCCAAGGAGGATTGACAACTGGATTATTGCATGCGTTAGTAGCAATGGATATGCCAGGTGCTGGCACGGTATTCTTAAACCAAAACTGGCAATTTACGGCTCCAGTTTTTATTGGTGACACCATTACGGCCGAAGCTGAGGTACTAAAAATTCACGAGACTAAGCCTGTTACCCAACTCCGAGTCTCTATTTCCAGGCAAGAGGGGGAAGTTGTGTTAGAAGGCGAGGCTTGGTGCTATACGTTTTCTGGATAATATTGACCTTTTGATTTCCTGCCGCACCGGTCAGAAGCCCATCAAGATCTACGATAGCCCATATAAAGTTGAGCCAAAGCGAAAATCTCAATACATAGTATTGTATTGTCACTCTCAGTCTCTGTGGTTAACGATTTCATCATTCTAAATCGACTTCGCTGAACGTTAATCAGAACCGCATTGATCACCCTCAAATCTCAGTGTTTTAACCTCTTAAGTTTATGCAACCAATAAGTACATGTTGCGTACTGCTCATTGAAACTTCCTGCTGAAAATTAGTTCATGGGATCTGTTTGAAGGTGCCGCTAATTCTTGGCAGAATAAAAGTTGGTCACAACTCACTTTATCCAGTCATCTCAGGAGGAAAACAATGAAAGATCGTCCACTCGGCGTAACAATTATCTCAATCTCGACAATCGTACTTGGCATATGGTCCCTTTGTGGAGGGCTAATAGCTTTTGGAACTTTTAGCATAGCTGTATTAGGCTCGCTCTTTGGATTAGATAATCCAGTTGGGTTTGGCCTTTTTGGCGTCCTATGGGGAATCATTGCCATATTGCTTGGTTGGGGGCTATGGAAAATGCGCAGTTGGGCTTGGTTAGGAACCATAATTATCCTGAGTCTAAGGCTATTTTCCTTTGTCTTTGCATTTGTTGGCCCGGGGAGTCCGGACTGGATTGGGGCGATAATTAGCGTTCTGTTGATCGTCTATCTGGCAACGCCGAAGGTCCGGTCGGCCTTCGCGAACTGATCTCATTCACCGGCAATGTGTGGACAGTCTAATACTTCCGCTGAAACTGGAATACCCATAGAAACTTAACAATCTGTCTTCGCTGTAATTGCTCCACTTGGGCTATCTCTGATCAGGATAAGGCGGATAATGTTGTTAATTAAAGCGCAAAGCCGCATCCTTTTTGTGTCACCAAAAAGATAAATCAATATTGAATATTGCGGTGACATGGTAGGTTGCGAGTGCCACCAGGCTATGTCTCAATCAATGTCTTAGTTATTCGATGAAGAAACCAGGTCGAAGGTAGCCGATAATTCGCCTATCTCGCTAACCAATTCGAGGCGGTCTGCCACAATCTGAAAACGAGCGGCCGACTCTAAGGCTAGAAAGAAGCTGGCCTCCTGCTCCATAATTCCTTCAGGATCGGCACAGAAAGCCAAGTTGGAAGCCAATGGGCCGATCGAAATATGGTCATCTTTAACCTCGTAGCCACCCTGGTAATCATTGCAGCCGCCTGAATCCATGATGCTGCCATCATCAAATATTGCCGTTACGTGAGTGTCAGGTAGAACAGAGACGAGGGTCCGGTTTCCGTATTTAAAGATCAGCAAGCGCATATGGTATGTTGCAAAAAGCAATTTATCAAGTACTGGATGTTAGCTTGACTTCCGACAAACAATTCATATTATCTCTGGAGCTCACGGAAAGTAATTCGAAAGACAATAAGGTGTCCAGGTAATATATGCCAGTAAAAATCCTTTTGCTTCAGGCAAGACATTCAACTGACTTAGCTCTTTTAGAGGAAAGACGTTCATTCGCTCTGAAAGCAGGTATTGATGAAGATAGTGTCATTCCTTTTGATATGATAAAGAGCACACCGACATTGGCCGATGTAAAAAAGTATGACGCGCTGATGGTTGGCGGAAGTGGCGACTTTTACGTCTCAAAGAAAAATTTACCTGCCTTCGAGCAGGTACTAGAGCTATTAGCTGATGTCGTAGCCGTTGGCCATCCAACATTCGCTTCATGCTTTGGCTTCCAATTGTTAGTTGAGGCTCTTGGGGGCAGCGTCGTGTACGACCAGGAAAGAATGGAGCTTGGTACTTTTCAAATTTCTCTCACTGACTCAGGCCAGGCGGATGAACTTTTCAACTACTTACCACCAATTTTCTGGGCTCAACTCGGCCACAAAGATAGAGCTGATCGATTGCCCGAAGGTGTGCTTAATCTGGCCTTTAACCAGAATTCACCCATTCAAGCACTTCGGATTCCGAATCAGCCAATCTGGGCTACCCAGTTTCACCCAGAATTAACGCGGCAAGAAAACCTGCTGCGATTCGATAGGTACTTGGATGGTTATGCGGCATTTATGTCAGAAGAAGAGATAAATACAACCATCGACCGCTTTCGCGATAGTCCAGAAACAGAGAGATTGATTCCTCAATTTCTGAAAGTCGTCTTTGGGAATGCCGCTGTCTCAGGGAGTTAATATACACAGAAATACACAATAAGCAGTCAAGCTTTGTGGCCTAATATCGAACTCTGGTTAAGAGACTAGGTATGGTGGATACAACATTAGCGGCTTCCAATTGGCACCTTACGAATCATAAATCAAGTTCTGCTCTCAAAAGCCCGGGCGAATAGTTCGCGGTCTTCCTCTTGAATTATTGTCAAAGCCTGTTCGTCCAAGAGGGACAAGATCTGCGGTAGATAGAGATCCGTTCTCAGATGATGTTCCGCGATAAATACCAGCAAAGGGCTACTGGTCCATGATGCTTGGGCTTCCCCTATTGCTGGCCATTCGGCAATTAGGACTTCCTGACCGTCAATAACTAGGATTAATCCAAGGCCAGGGGCTTGGCCTGTCGATTCCTGAGAAACTCGGGCCACGGCAATTTGAGCTCCAGGTAAATCCACCTGTCCAGTTGTATAAATGACAACTTTTACGCCTCGTTGAACTGCATCTTCTAAGGCTGGTTGCAGATCTTGGAATGTGGCAGGTAAAAGTGCCAAATAAATCAGTCTTTCAGTCTGACCAATCATCTCGTTAGCTCGGGCGATGATATTGGGGCGACCCTCGATATTCCAGACATGCTCCAAGTTAGGTGAGGAGGACAATTGGGTGAGATCGTTTTTAAGACCAGTTACAAGCTCTTCGTGCTCCCGCTGAACCTGGTCCAGGAACTGTTCGGCCGGAACGGGGGCATATTTTGACGAACCACCTGTTCGCAGGGTCATTGCCGCTCCCCGCACGGTGAGTTTGCCCACCACCTCATAAATCATTGAGCGGGGAACACCAGACAACTTAGATAGCTCATAACCCGTCACGGGACTCTTACGAAGAAGAGCAAGGTAAGCTTTTGCTTCATATTCTGAGAAACCGACTCTTACTAACCTGGTCACCGGATCCATAATCTTGGGGTGAGTTTCCTAGAGTAACTTATGCAGTGAATAGGCGTTAGAAAACTAACGACGGATTATAAATGGCCTTTGATCCAACTGCAAGGAAGGGCGCCTGTAAAATATTTAACTTTAGTTACTTTGGTTTGCGTTAGATTAAAGAGGGAGTGAAGTATTTGCCATTATTCCCGTGTGTAGAGTTCCTTCAACGGGTGATGTTTCCTCGGTTTAAACCCAATAGTGACTATTGGGACCGGTTGAATCCCAACCGGTCCCATTTTTGACGATTCTAATTGCTTAAACCGTACTCCCTTCGAGTCGGTTATATGATTCGACCTCAAAGCCGCGGTTTGCCTGTATCTGGATGATGATGCCAGCAAGGCTCAGGATGACGAAGAATAACAGCCACCAGAAAGAGTTATCGATTGCTGTTTTTACCGGATTCCGCAACAGTTGAATAACCAGGGCGTTTCCAAACAAGGCCAACAATGTGTATATCACCAGCCCAGTTCCTCCAATGGCAGTAATAACGATGACGGCGTACTTTTGGAGGTTCAATCCAATTACGGCGAGGGCAACGACGACGCCAACAATTACGGCGATTATCCAAACGAGGATCTCTAGATTTTCCAGTCCAATCCATTCTAAAATGCCGACCATTAACCCATACCCAAAGGAGAAGGACAAGACACCCACAGCGAATATGTAAAATAGATAGGAGAGAACAGCAAATAATCCTCCAACGATAAAGCCAACAACCCAACTAGTTATAGTAACCAGAAATCCGACATCGAATATTACCTGGATCGTATGTGCGCCAACGTAAAACCCGACGAAGAAACCCCAGATGGGTAGTAGGACAAGGAAAAGTCGATAACCACCGAAGATAACGACCAATCCGAATGTTAGGGCGATGAGCCCCATGCATAACAATTCAAAAGACATGATTAACCCTCCAACTGTCAATAACTAGTAAATATTTTTGGCAACCAAAATCCCGGTGCACCAAATGAAATTAACTTACCCATATTTTATCCGACATCTCAGCAAAAATTGCAAGTTATCCTTTAGCGATACTGGACAATCTCCACGGAATCAGGTTAGATGGACACTGGACAGGCAAAATGGCGATTCAATTAAACTTTCGACTATAATTTGTTTTCGATCTGCTTAACAAACTATCAACTACGATAATCTATGTTGGAAATTACAGAGAGTTGTCCAGATGAAAATTAGAACTTTTGAGACAGAAAGGTACTACGCCAAGTATGAATTTACGACACCTCACTTGTTATCAGTTTCAGATTGCGAAACTGTTTCAATCGATGAGCTATTGCAACTAGGAGGGTATTCATATGATGAATTCGCAAAAATCAGACTTGGCTATACAGAATCTCAAGGAGATCCGCTCCTAAGAGCAAGGGTTGCCGATGGTTATGAGAATGTTGATGCCGACCATGTCCTTATTCTAAATTCACCCGTGGAAGGTATATATCTGGCGATTTGTTCCATATTGGAGCCTGGGGATGAAGCAATTATTATGACCCCAGCATATGACGCATTGATTAATTTGGCGGAGAGCATCAGCAGTCAAGTAATCCGGTGGCAAATTAATCTGACGACAACGGGCTGGCAGTTGGATCTCGATAAACTGCAGGCAGTCATCAGTGAGAATACAAAACTCATCGTGGTTAATTTCCCCCACAATCCCAGTGGCCTTTTGCCAAGCGAAGAAGAATTTTCCAGGCTGGTGGCATTGGCCAATCACTATGGAATATGGTTATTCTGTGATGAGATGTACCGGGGGTTGGAGTTTAGCCAGCGAGCAACATTGCCTTCGGCGGCCGATCTTTACCAGCGAAGCATCGTTTTGGCAGGCTTATCTAAAAGTCATGGTCTACCTGGCTTACGCGCAGGCTGGTTGATAGTGCGGGATGCAGAACTCCGCCAACAAATAATCAACTGGAGGGACTATACCTCTATTTGCCCGGCCGCTCCCGTAGAATTTTTAGCTCGGGTAGCTTTGGACGCTGGGGAAAACCTTGTCCAACGCAACAACAAGATCATTCGCGATAATATCCGGCTGGCTAACGCTTTCTTTGCCCGATGGGCCGAGATGTTCACTTGGCGTGCACCGGAAGCAGGTTCTGTCGCCTTGGTAGGAATCAGCGTATCATCGGCTACCCAGTATTCCCACCAACTAGCCAAGAAAGCTGGCGTTCTGTTGTTGCCGGCCAAATTTATGGGGTATGACGATCGCCATGTGCGATTTGGTTTTGGCCGCCTTTCCTTCCCATCTGCTCTAGCAGCTTACGAAGAACACCTGGAGCAAAACGAGAATGTTCCAGCCATCGACTCATGAATCAGCCGTTCGGCGGTTGGTCGATCTAGTTAGGGCTGCCACCCAATGAAAATTTTGTGGCTGGCAAACGCAGACCGCCAAGGTTGGGATTTGCTATTGGGGGAGTTGATTTTAGTCGAAACGAAATCGCCAGATCGCCAGGACAACTAATACAGTCGCATAACCTAACAGAACGACGGCCGACAACCAGACTGCCTCAAGTCCTTGACCTCGAATAATAATGTCCTGAAATCCGTCAATGATCCAGGCGACTGGCGTCAGTCGGGCAATGCGCTGGAAATTCTCAGGGGTTATTTCCAATGGAACCCAGGCTCCTCCAAGACCGGCAAGTATGAACATTGGAATAAGGGCGAAGACAGCTACTTGGTCTTCATTTTTGGCGATAGCGCCAATGAGTAAGCCTAAGCTAGCGGCAAATAATGACGTCGTGGTAACGATGAGGAAACTGGCCAGTGGCTGGCCAAAATAATTAAGTTGCAGAGCTATTTGGCCAAATAGCATTAAAATGAGCAGTTGCACAAAAATCATGACGAACATGGCTAAAAAATGTCCTAAAAATATTTCGGCTCGGGTGATAGGGGTCGTCAAGAGACGGTGCAGTGCTCGATTTTTTCTCTCAAGAACAATCACGGTCGCGGCTCCCATCAATCCGGCGATGGCGAACTGAGCCATCATTCCCGGAGATGTCTGGCTAAAGACATTAGCCGCTGCTACTTCCTCGGAAGTATCACTTGCGGGAGCGCCTACGCCCGTCTGAGTCGTCGCCAAATTAACCGGTGGCTGTTCCCAAGCCCCAGCCGAACTCGCTAGTGCCTCTTCGTAGTAACTCTGTCTATCTAAATCGCTGTCAAACCCAACTTGTTCTTCGTAGATATCTGTACCAAGACTTGCCGTTAGCACTGCCATATTTAGCCGTTTAATCACTCCCCCTACCTCATTGCTTATCGTGAAACCGCTCTGATCTCCCGCGGCTGTTAAGAGTGTTACCGGTAGGGCAGCGCCTGAGGCCAGCCGCGCGCCAAAGTCTTCAGGCACCATGATAGCGGCGGCAAGTTCACCTTCATTGACTTTTGTTTCCAATTCGGCCGAATCATCCTGAGTTTCAACAATTCGAATGACTTCTGAATCCAATAATAAATTCAATAACAATTGGCTTGACTGACTATTGTCTAGGTCTACATAGGCGACAGGTAAACTCTGGTCTTGAGAATCGTCGTTACTGAATCCACCAAAGGCAACGCCAAACAGCAACGTAAAGGCGATAGGCATAATAACTAGAAAAAATGCGGCTCTCCAATCACGGATAATTTGTAACAAATCCTTTAAGGTTAGATAAAAAGCGCGCATGCTGCACTCTCTCTGGTAAACTAAGCAAATCGTCTTCGGAGCCGATATTGTCCAATAAGGACAAACACAGCACTCCAGACCATCAATACTGCAAATATGGGCAATATTTCTCTTGCGGATGCTCCAGCAAGCGATTCCGTAAATCCAAGCACTGCCCATCCTTGAGGCACAAACAAAGAGATTTTACCGACAAAATCTGGTTGCTCGGGTACGCCGGCTGTAAATACAGGGATCAAGCCGATCATTCCAGTAAGTGTAAGTACCCCGCCAAACACGATGCCCGCCTGTCTCGTATTCTTCAGTAGGGAAATCAGGAACAGACCCGATGCAGCCGAAACGATGATCAGGCCGATTACGGCGAGGGTTGCGGCAAGTGGATCACCCCAGTCAATACCAAAGATCAGTGCCCCGAAAGCCATGAGCACAATGACTTGGACAGTGAGGGTTAGAATCGTAGATAAAGCTTTACCACCGAGGATTGTTCGATGGCTATTTGGTGTAGTAAATAATCGAGCTCATCGCCCACACCTCCAAACATTAAAAAAAAGAGCCCTGTCACCAGAAGGGGAATGGCGAACATAAACATAAGACCAGCAAAGCTTCGAGTGGACTGGAGCATATCCTTGAAGGTAACAGTCAGGAATCTCATGGCTAATCTCTCAAGGCTCGTCCTGTCAAGTGCAGGAATACAGTTTCCAGGTTGGGTTCTTGAATTTCCACGGAAGTGATGCGGATTTCGGCCGAGCCAGCGCTTTCAAACAGCTGGGGTAAGACTGTATTGCTCTCGTCTGTCATAAGGGTGATATTGCCGTCTTCCGAGGTGATTTGGCTAACACCATTTATCAGCCGCCACTGCTCTATCAGCGCGTCAGCCGGCTCGCTCAAACGAAGATTGACTCGATCTTGTTCGCCCACTAACTGAACTAAGTCATCATGGGTGCCCTGACCAATTAGTTGGCCATGATCCATGATAGCAATATGATTTGAAAGTTCCTGAGCCTCTTCCATGTAATGAGTTGTATAAAGTACAGTCATGCCTTCTTTGTTTAGCGCTTTTACGCCATCCAGGATATGCCGACGGCTCTGCGGGTCAATACCGACAGTTGGTTCATCCATAATAATTACGTCAGGACGATGTAAGAGTGCTACGCCAATATTGACTCTTCTCTTCATTCCGCCCGAAAATTTGCCGACCCGACCTTTTTGCCGTTCTTTCAGCCCAATTAGGTCTAAGACACCATCCACTCGCTCCTTGAGTAAACTGCCCTTGAGACCATACATTCGACCCCAAAAATTTAGATTCTCGCGAGCTGATAAATCATCGTATAAGGCAATATCTTGGGGCACGACCCCTATCGACGCCTTCACTTTTTGTGGATCGCGGGCAACCCAATTACCCATGATCCGAGCATCTCCGTCCATGGGTTTAAGAAGACAGCTAAGCATGGAAATGATCGTGGTTTTACCGGCTCCGTTAGGGCCTAAAAGGCTAAAAATCTCACCACGTTCCACCTCGAACGAGACCCCGTCAACGGCCTTGATTTCACTATAGTACTTCTTAATATTCGATACAACGATAGCTGATTCGTCGTTCATTGTTATCCTCAATTAACTAGGTTTTCAATCTTGATGAGGCTATGTTGGCTCAATTATTTGCCCGCGCTAGATACTTTTAATACGAACTCAAAGAGGAATGAGTTTTAGGCTCAATATTTTACAGCGATTTATATTTGTGTGATAGTTGAATTTAATCGGTTCCGATAATGAAGTAATTTGCTCGGAGGCTTTGATTGGACGAAGATATTTCTTGCTAATTCTGAAGAAATTTGTTCCATTGTTTCGGTAAACTTGGATAGCACATATAAGAGGCAAAATATGCGATTTGAAAAAATGATCACAGCTGTAGATGCCCATGCAGCCGGTGAGCCGGGAAGAGTAATCACGGGTGGCATTGTTGACGTTCCTGGGAAAACGATGCTGGATAAAAGCAGCTATTTACAGAATAATCGTGATGATATTCGCAAGTTAATGCTACGTGAACCACGAGGCTATCCAGCATTATGTTGTAACATCATCCTACCGCCTACCGATCCCGCAGCGGATGCTGGTTTTGTGATCATGGAGCATACCGAATATCCAGGCATGTCAGGCACCAATACGATCTGTGTCGTTACGGTCCTGCTGGAAACAGGTATTCTGCCCATGTCTGAGCCAATAACCACCCTTACCCTTGAAGCGCCAGCGGGGCTTATAAAGGTGGAAGCAGGTTGCAAGAACGGCAAGGTAGAGAGTGTTACTTTTCGTAACGTGCCTTCATTCGCTGTTTATCTGGATACTACAATTGACGTGCCTGGCCTTGGTTTGGTGAGAGTCGATGTCGCTTATGGCGGCATGTTTTACGTGATAGCAGAGGCGGCCGATTTTGGTTTGCGATTGACTCCCAATGAAGGCAAGGAGATTGTACGTACTTGCGAAATGATTCGCCTCGCAGCAAACGAACAATTGTCGGTTAGCCACCCCAAGATTCCAGAATTTAAGGGCATCACAATTTCTCAGCTGTCGGGGCCACCTAGCCAACCCAGAGCTCATCTGAAAAATGCAGTGACAGTGGCCACTGGCGAACCAGATTGGTCAATTCCGACATCATTCAGCGGTGCGATTGATCGATCTCCTTGTGGAACGGGCACCTGTGCCAAAATGGCTGTCATGTTCGCTAAAGGCCAGCTTGAATTGGAGAAGAACTTTATCCATGAAGGTATTTTGGGCACAACCTTCACCGGCCGTCTGATTGAAGAGACAAATGTCGGTGATTTTCCGGCTGTAGTTCCCACCATTAGCGGTCAGGCGTGGATAACCGGGTATGCCAATTATGTTGTTGATCCACAAGATCCTTTTAAGGAAGGATTTACAGTGGGGGATATTTGGTAAATGCTGGTTATTAATTATTAGCTATTTAGGATCGCTTTTCAGTTCCGATTGCCAAAAAATCCGATCTCTAAATTTTTCAAGGCTCGGTTTGGTTGAAAGCTGCCAATCATACACAGTTCACGATATTGCTAGATAACTTACCTACAATGTCTTGTGTTGGGCGATGGGACGGGGAAGCCCAAATTCTTTTCTTTGCTTACGATAATCAGGAGAATATATCCAGTCTATCCTTTGGCTTAACAAATGTCTGAGATCAAGGCGCAACTCTTCAACAGTTGGTCTCCCAAGATACCACCAGCCATTGTAAATTTTGTGGATGGACCTGTCGCCGTTAATGACAAATGTGTAGGGAATGTAAATGTCGCCGTTCAAATAGTCAGTCGAGTCCACCATCTCAAGCTCATTTAACAATTTGCGATCTGTATCGCACAAGAAAGGCCATTCTGCACCGAGGGCTTCTCTCATGTCATCGGCATCATAGCGATGATCGACAGATACGGTAATCATCCGACAATAATTGACCCGTAATTCGGGCTGCAAATACTGAACGTAGTTCGCCAACTGGCGTCTATCTTTTGGTCAAAAGTGACCTCTTATGAAGGTGATGACGCCCGGAAAACCTCCTAACATATCTGATAGGCGTCGATTCTTCTTTGATTGATCGGGCAACTCGAAATCGGGAAATAGAGTCCCTGCTTTTAAATCAGATCTCATCGGATATTTCATCTCCATGCCTCCTGCTGAAAGTAAAGCTGGCTACAGCCACAGACCCAATGCCTGGCGCACACTATCACTAATATTTACTTGATTATAAGATTCCTGTTCTGCAAAGGAAGAGTATGGGCAAGAAACAAATAAGAATCACCCATCGACTTAGTGGCGAGATACTGGCTGAAGGACCGGTTGGTTGGGGAATTACACCCTTTGAGGGTAATTATTACATTAGCCAAAAACATTTACGTACCGATGGCTTTAAGGCGAACTATGTTCCTGGTATCTGCTTTTATAAGTTTCTCTACGTCTGGCTTGATTATCGCTGGGGAGATGATAATGTTTCAAAATTCATGGGCTGGAAATACTGGTTGCCAAATCCTGTGATGCCTTTTATCTGGTTTCGGGTTGCCGTACCTGCTCATCATCCTGAGTTGCAAATCGAAGAATTCGAGCTAGATCTTACAGTTAATAAAGTTCCCGTTAATTAGCGGCACCTTGCCAAGCGATGTTTAGTTATTGTCTAGTAGACTATTCTGCCAACCTGGAAAATAGTATATGGTTGACATAATAATGTTGATTACCAGATGAAACGATCTAAAATTCGCTGACAACCCCATTTTTTCGAAGAATAGATACCACTCGTTCAGGTGTCACTGGAATTTCGTCAAACCACACGCCGGTTGCATCAAATAAGGCGGCCGTTATGGCGGGAGCGTAGGGGATGAAAGGCATTTCAGCCATTCCCCGCGCACCCCACGGGCCGCGCGGATCAGCCTCTTCAAGGATCACCGAATCGACCCGTTCAGGGATGTCTAAAATGCCTGGAATAAGGTATGTACTCATTCGCGGATTTAGGATATGGCCGTCTTTTGATTGCAGATTTTCTAGTATAGCGTAGCCATGAGCTTGAACAATCGCACCTTCTATCTGCCCTTCAATTAGCTGAGGATTTAAGGCCTTGCCGACGTCGTCAGCACAGACCACTCGCTCAGTGTAGATATGGCCTGTTTCAATATCGACGACGATATCTACCACCTGGGCCACATAGCCATAAGAAATGTTGGGATCACAGGCACCGGTTTCTGGATCGTACATCGTTGTTCGCGGCGGTTCGTAACGAAAATGGCCCTCAGCGGGCCTATCTTCATCATTCCATGCTTCTAAGGCTTTTTCAGCCGCACCTTGAATCGCGTTTCCAGCCATAAAAGTCATTCGTGAGGCTGAGACGGATCCGGAATCATCTGTCGTTGCCGTGTCTGAAACGACCAACTCTACGATACTGACCGGTACGCCTAATGCTTGAGCGGTCATTTGCCGAAAAACGGTATGCGCTCCCTGACCCACATCGGCCGCCGCATGGTACAAGACCGCCTGGGCAATTTCTGCACCACCGTACAGTTTGATGGTCGCTTCGCACCGCTCAGGAAATCCAAAGGAAAAGCCGACGTTCTTGAAGGCACAAGCGAACCCACGCCCCTTTCTTAAACTATCCCGTTCAGGACCCAAGGTGCGAAAGCTCTGAAAGTTCGTCCTTTTCTGGTTTTGCTCTGGTGCAGATGGCAAACCCCAGGATCCATCCCAATCTGCCTCATCCCGACACCGGGAAATGACTTCTGGAAGCGTGACCCCTTTTGGTAATGGCGCCTGGGTAATTGAGGGGACGCCATCGCGTAATACATTCTTCAGTCTTAATTCAACAGGATCTAACCCAAGGGAAGCGGCTAACTTGTTCATTTGATTTTCCGCTACAAATGCGCCCTGAGGTCCGCCAAAGCCCCGAAACGCCCCGGCCGGTACATTGTTGGTATATACTGCGAAGCTATCAATTTTGGCATTGGGTATGTCATACGGTCCGCCGACCATTAGATGAGCATTGCCAAGCACCTTATTGCTCGTGTAGTTGTATGCGCCTGCATCAAGAATGAGTTCTGTTTCGACGGCGGTGATCAATCCTTCGCTTGTTGCTCCCCATTTGACCTGAATGACGCCTTGATGGCGCTTGTGGTGACCGATTATGCTTTCTTCCCTCGACCACACCATGCGCACTGGACGCTCTATACCTAATTCTTGTAGCTGCTTGGCTGCCAGTGCCAGTACGATTTGCAGAGACATATCTTCCCTTCCCCCAAAGGCGCCTCCAATCGCGGCGTATTTCACCCGAATTTTATCTGGAGGGAGGTCAAGCGCATTGGCTATCTGTTCCTGATCTTCGTGAGTCCATTGCCCAGCGATTTCAACTGTAATCCGGCCTTCTTCGTCGATATAGCTTAGACCAGCTTCTGGCTGAAGATATAAGTGTTCCTGATGGGGCAGTTTGTAAACCCCTTCTATTATCACGTCGGCCGCTTTCCAGCCAGCCTCCATATTACCCTTTCGGATTTTGAAGTGTTCACGGATGTTGCTATCCATGTTGCGGTGAAGAATCAAGTCGCCACTTTTGGCTGCGAACGGATCGGTTACGACCGGGAGTTGTTCCCATTTGACGTCAATGAGCTGCAACGCTTCATTGGCTACATTTTCACTTTCGGCAATCACTACGGCAACATGATCACCCTCCCAAAGACTGATATCGCAAAACGGCTTATTGCTCTCAAGGCCAATCATAACGGGTTGGTCGAATACGGTTAGACCGTATTCATTGTTCGGTACATCTTGGGCTGTAAGGATTGTCACGACGCCAGGCAAGGCCGCGGCCGCCTCAATATTGATGCTTATCATTCGGGCGTGTGGCTGGTTGCTGAATAAGACCTTGCCATGCAGCATGTCGTTAAGGAGTATGTCCGCTGGATAAAGCGCTTCTCCGGTTGTTTTACCAGGAGCATCTATTCTGTAATCTGATTGACCTATTGCCACGATTTATACCCTCCCAGCTGAAGCATTTTCAACCGCATCAATAATCTTATAGTAACCCGTGCATCGGCAAATATTGCCGCCAAACGCCTGATAAATCTGCTCTTTATTTGGCTGAGGGTGCTCTTCCAATAGTTTTGCTCCAGACATTATAAATCCGGGTATGCAGTAGCCGCACTGAACAGCCCCGGCCTCAATGAAGCTTTGCTGAAGCGGATGGAGTTCCTGATTGGTTTTTTCCCCAAGACCTTCGATAGTGACTATCTCAGCGCCATGTGCCCTGCAGGCGGGAACTAAACAAGCCATTACAGCTATTCCATCGAGGAAGATAGTACAAGCCCCACATTCCCCTTCAGCACAGCCTTCCTTTACACCGGTCAACTGACCCTCATCCCTTAGCCAGTCAAGTAGGCTTTTGCCAGTTCCGTTGCCGGCCGAAAATGTCTGACCATTAATTTCACATACTATCGGCGTATCTTGATCGTGGCCGGCCCTAAAACGCGTGCCGGTCGGAAAATGGCCATCATTTTGCCCCCAAAGAAGGGTGGGTTGTTCGGGCCAATAGTCTCTTTCCTGACCTAAGCTGATTGCTTTAAGCCCTCGTTTTACCATCACTCGGACCTGTGCCTGGCGGTAGGGCGCCGAGCCCCGAATGTCGTCAATTGGAGTTGCTTCATCTGCAGCTATTTGAGCAGCACCCCGCACAACATCTGAATTCAGCGTTTTTCCAGCCAGAAATGCCTCGGCCTTTGGGCTTCTTATAATGGTCGGAGCGACACTACCCTGGGTTATTTTGACGCTGCTTACAATCGTGTTCTGCATATCCACAATGATCGTTACATGTACAACTGATATTGCTTGCGCTCTTCTTAGTCCGAGCTTGACGAAAATTCCTCGTTCACTCGACTTCATGGCTGGAAAACTGATTTTGGTCATTAATTCATTTTGAGCCATAACCGTCTTCCGAACCCCTGTATAAAACTTATTCAGTGAAACCGTTCTTTTGCCTTCGACTGATTGCAACGTAACCTCTGCACCGAGAGCCCAAAGAGGCGTTATCGTGTCATTTGCTGGGCTAGCTGTGATGATATTGCCGGCCACTGTGGCTCGATTGCGCAGTTGCGGTGAACCAACCTCCCAAGAAGCCTGAGCGAGAGGCAGGGCGTGTCGTTGAATCAATTCCGAAGCTACAATCTGATTATGAGAAACGAGGGCTCCAATGTGAATGGTATCATCATCCTGCCAGATATTAGCCAGCTCTGGTATTCGAGTAAGGTCGATGAGTGTGTCCACACCTGGGCGTCCCCCACGATCTAATTCCAACATCAGGTCAGTGCCTCCAGCGATAAACCGGGCACTGCTGCCATATTCAGCTAATAGTTGGGTGGCGGTCTCAATGGTGGTTGGAGTCTCATATCGGACGATCTTCTGTCCGGGTCTTTGAATTTCGTGCATTGGTTGCTCCTGTAAGTTTGAACTTACGAATGCCTGAATTTTGGCCGGTTATTTGAACCGGTTTGCATTTTGCTTGGCAATACCAAAGGAAACACTATTAGATAAACATTTCTGCTCGATTTAGGATTCTATTCTCGCAAAGAGTCTGCCTAATAAGTCTCTTTAAATTCCCCTGATAATGTTGTGGCTCTGGTTTTGAAGGCGCTAATTAAAGGATTTTGAAATCCAACTCAATAAGGTTTATCTGCATGTTACTAATAATGTACTGCTTGTCAATATCGACTTAATACAAAACAGAAATCTTATCTATTATGGGCCATAAACCAATAGTTGGCAGACGGAATATTTCTTTTTTGATCCTCTGGATAAAGTGATTTGACTGCAAGCCATTATTAGCTGATAGTGGCGTTTGTAAATAAATGAACGACAATTTATCGTTCGTGATTGAAAATTATCATACGAGGACAATTTTCTGATTTTGATAAATGCAGTTAACTGGTACCTTCTTAGATGACGCATTTTAAAGGATGGTATATCATACCGACCGTGGAAGAAAATGTTTTGCTCAATGAGCTGATGGTTGGTGCAGATGCTGATTATTCATTGTGATGGATCATTTTCACCGGGAGCCACTTTGATATTTTTTGATGAGGTAATCATTTATCGCTGAAATCATAGAAAAATCGTAACTCGCTTCTATCAAAAGAACTTATCGAACATTTAGGACCTATTTTGTTCTTCGATCGCTTAGAACTGCTCCCAGATTAGACGGAAGCTTCATCAATGCTCAATTTGCGGTGTAGACGAAAGCGATCTTTTTAAAAAGAATTCCCTTTCGTTTTATTGTTATTACTTGTCAATATTCATCTTAATGAGGAGAAGAAGAACGATGAGAAAATATTATTGGATTATTCTTATACTAATTTTTGCCCTGGTGCTGGCTGCTTGCGGCGGGACTGAAGAAGAGCCTGCCGAAGAAGAAACCGTAGCTGAAGAAGAAGCACCGGCCGAGGAGGAAGCACCGGCCGAGGCCGAAGAGCCATTTAAGATAGCTTTCGTCTATGTTGCCCCAATTGGTGATTTGGGATGGACATTTGCCCACGATGAGGGTAGGTTGGCGATTGAAGAGCAGTTTGGCGATGCTGTCGAAACCAGATTTATTGAAAATGTGCCTGAAGGGGCCGATTCAGAGCGAGTCATACGCGATTTTGCCCAAAAAGGCAGTGACCTAATTATTACAACCTCGTTCGGCTATATGGATCCGACCATTACCGTGGCTCAAGAGTTTCCCGACACTCAGTTTGTACATATTTCTGGATTCAAGAGTGCGGATAATGTTTCCAATGTCTTTGGCCGCATGTATCAGCCAAGGTTCCTCTCAGGACTGGTCGCCGGGGCAAACACCGAAAGTAACATTATCGGTTATGTTGCGGCTTTCCCAATTCCAGAAGTAGTTAGGGGTATTAATGCTTTTACCCAAGGAGTACGGGAAGTCAATCCAGATGCAGAGGTACGCGTTGTATGGACCAATACCTGGTTCGGTCCTCCTGAAGAGAAGGAAGCGGCCGAGGCGTTGTTGGCTGCAGGTGCTGATGTTATTACTCAGCATCAAGATACAACCGAGCCCCAAAAGGCAGCGGCCGATGCTGGCGGTCTATCGGTAGGTTACGATTCCGACATGGGCGCCTTCATTGGCGAGACAGTACTTACCAGCCCGGTCTGGAACTGGGGAAGCAAGTATACTGAAATCGTCGATCAACTTATGGCTGGCAACTATGATGGCAGCGAGTCGTTCTGGGGAGGACTGGACGACGGTATCGTTGATCTAGCTGCCTTCTCTCCGCTGGTGAGCGAAGAAACGCAAGCCTTAGTCGAAGAACAGCGGGCTCTCATCGAGAGTGGCGATTGGGATGTGTTCTGCGGGCCAATCACCGGTGCAGACGGCGAGCTATTGGTCGCTGAGGGCGAGTGTCTGGATGATCTCCAGATGCTAAGCATGTCTTGTTTCGTCGAAGGTGTTCAAGGTGAAGCACCTGCCGAAACTGCAACCTGCTTCGGTGAGTAATAACCCGCCTGTATAGTCTATTCACTCAGGGAGAATGGCCTATATTCTTAAGGGCCATTCTCTTCATCTTAACTCCGGAAGGTTTCGGTTCGAATAATATTTGTCTTTCTTTTCTCTGCATTTCTGCGTATGCCGGCTCTATCCGGATGCTTGATTAGTCAGGAGAATTTATGAGCGACAATCCCGCCCTTATCGCAGTCAGCTGTTTGGGGATTACCAAACGTTTCCCAGGCGTTTTGGCTAATGACGATGTAAATCTAGATATTCGTGTAGGGGAGATCCATGCATTGCTTGGCGAAAATGGAGCGGGAAAAAGCACTTTGATGAGTGCCCTTTGCGGCCTCTATCAGCCAGATGAAGGCACAATCCATATAAGAGTGGGTGACGCTGAAGAGCCGCAGCCAGTTCTGATAAATTCCCCCCGGGATGCGATCGAACTTGGAATCGGCATGGTTTACCAGCATTTTAAGTTAGTGCCCACGCTGACTGTAGCCGAGAATATTATCCTGGGACTCAAGGGTACTCCTTTCCGCTTGATGATGGCCGATGTTGACGCCCGAATCACTGAAATAGGTGAAAGATACCATCTTCTGGTAGATCCATATGCCTATATCTGGCAACTTTCGGGCGGAGAGCAACAGCGGGTGGAGATTTTGAAGCTTCTTTACCGAGGAGCCGAAATCCTAATATTAGACGAGCCGACGGCCGTCCTTACTCCCCAGGAATCAGATGAACTCGGTAAAACGATGCGACAAATGGCTGATGAGGGTAAATCATTAATTTTCATATCTCACAAATTGGATGAAGTGATCAAATTTGCCGATCGAGTCACTATCTTACGAGATGGTACAGACGTGGCCACATTCGAGGTTGGTGAAACGAGCAAATCTGATTTAGCTCGTCTTATGGTTGGTCGCGATGTCACATTTCATATCGAAAAAGAAGAGCCTAACTTTGGCGATGTTGTTCTAGTTGTGCAGGGTGTGGAAGCGGAAAATGACAAAGGACTACCCGCGTTGCGGGGCGTCGATTTGGAGATTCGGGCCAGGGAGATAGTTGGCGTGGCAGGTGTAGCCGGTAATGGCCAGAGGGAGTTGGCCGAAGTCATAACCGGCATTCGCGAACTTACAATGGGCAAGATATTTCTTCTTGGCCAGGAGATGACCGGCAGTTCTCCCTTGACCTATATTAAGAAAGGTGTCGCCCACGTGCCCGGTGATCGGCTGGGCATGGGCTTGGCTGGAAATTTGCCTGTTAGCGACAATCTCATTATGAAATCATTTCGTCGCCAACCCATATCGAGCGGACCGTTTTTGGTGCAAAAGGCCATCAATTCATTTTCTTCGGAGTTAATTGATGATTATGATGTGATGACTCCTAGCATCGAAACACCGGCCCGCAATTTATCAGGCGGCAATCAACAGAAGGCCATATTGGGCAGGGAAATAACTGCCAGCCGTCGTCTTACCGGTGATGTTGCCCCATTGTTAGTGGCCGTTTACCCAACCCGAGGCTTAGATGTAGGAGCTATCGAAGCTGTGCGAACCGCATTACTTGAGCAACGAGCGGAAGGCACGGCTGTCTTGCTTATCTCTGAGGATTTGGAGGAACTTATGACCATGAGTGACCGAATCGTTGTCATGCATGGAGGTGAGTTTATGGGTATTGTGGAGCCATCCGAAGTCGATGTTGAACAGTTAGGCTTAATGATGGCTGGTGAGAGGAGGCAATAATGTTGCCCTTTAACCTAAAATTTGAAAAGCGTCTGGAACCTTCTCGAAAGGCGGCCATCCTGGTTCCCTTTTTGAGTCTGTTCCTGGCCTTCTTATTTGGCGCCTTACTGCTTCAAACGGTTGGGGCAAATCCCTTGGAAACCTATCGGGCGATGTTGGCAGGGGCGATCGGAACCCCAGATCAATGGCAAGCTGGCCAATTTTATAACGTAAGCGAACTCTTAGTAAAAACCGTTCCCCTGATTTTGACTGGTTTATCCGTATCTGTCGCTTTCCGCATGCTATTTTGGAATATTGGCGCCGAAGGGCAACTTGTAATGGGTGGCATTGCTACAGCCGCTGTAGCACTCTTTCTGCCGGACATCTTTCCGTTTATACCCCAAAGTCCTTGGGTCTATCTGCCACTCATGTTTATTGCCGCAGTTTTGGCTGGCGCGGCTTGGGCTCTTATTCCAGCCATGCTAAAAGCATATCTGAAGGTAAATGAGATTATCACCACACTGATGTTTAACTACATCGCCATATTGTGGTATCAGTTTCTGTTTACTTCTACGTGGAAAGATCCTCAAGGATTTGGCTTCCCAGGATCGGCCGAGATCGCCCAATTTACCTGGCTACCCAGGTTTACTGGACGTCTTCATTATGGCCTGCTGTTGGCCTTGGCGGCGGCCCTTTTTGTCTGGCTAATTATGGAAAAAACGCGCTGGGGTTATGAGATACGCCTTATTGGCGAAAACTCTCGGGCCGCAAATTATGCTGGTGTAAGCATTATTCGAAACATCATTCTGGTGATGATTTTGTCTGGTGGATTGGCCGGTTTGGCCGGCTTCGTAGAAGTCGCGGCTATATCCCATCGTTTACAGCATGGTCTAGCTGTTGGCTACGGTTTTACCGGAATCATTGTTGCCTGGTTGGGGAAACTTAATCCCTTCGGCGTGGTAATCGTGGCCTTTTTATTATCTGCCTTGATAGTCGGGGGGGATCAGATACAGATCACCATGGGTCTACCCGCTTCAGTAAGCGGGGTATTACAAGGCGCTATTCTTCTATTTGTATTGGGCGGTGATATTTTCACTCGATACCGCCTTCGTTATGTTCGTAGGGCGCCGGCCGCGAAATCGAGTCAGGCTCCAAGCTCACAGGAAGTCTAAAGTTTACGGAGGAAATGAGAGATATGGATTTTAGTCTAATCACCTCTGTATTGATTGTAGCCATTGCCGCAGGCACATCATTAATCTATGCGACCATTGGCGAGATATACACCGAACGATCAGGGGTACTTAATCTTGGCGTAGAAGGCATGATGATCGTTGGGGCAGTATCTGGTTTTGCTGCGGCCTATCACACTGGCAATGCGTGGCTCGGTGTGTTGGCGGCGGCCCTGGTTGCCGGGGCCATGGCCTTTGTGCATGCATTTTTAACTATCACGATGCGCGCCGAACAAGTTGTAACCGGTCTGGCCATTACTCTAGCTGGAATAGGATTAGCCAGCTTCTTGGGAGAAAAGCTTGGGCCCGATGGCGGACCACTTGTAGGTCTAATTGGACCACGATTCGAAAAGATAGCCCTTCCAATTCTCAGTGACATCCCTATCATTGGGGATGCTGTCTTTAACCAAGATGTTCTGGTCTATCTAATGTACGTACTGGTAATCGTTAGCACACTCTTTTTGTATCGTTCGCGTCCAGGATTGCACTTGCGGGCTGTTGGCGAAAATCCTCAGACAGCCGATGCGATGGGTGTTAGCGTCTTTGGTAACCGGTACTTATACACGGTCCTCGGCGGCATGCTGGTTGGTATCGGAGGCGCCCACTTGTCCTTATCACGCACGCCGGGATGGACGGAAAATATAACAGGCGGCCGAGGCTGGATCGTTATTGCCTTGGTAATCTTTGCTACTTGGGACCCCTTGCGAGCGGTCGTTGGTGCGCTGCTGTTTGGGGGCATAAGCGCAATTCAGTTTCGGCTTCAAGCAGAAGGCACGACAATACCAGCTAACCTACTCAATATGTTGCCTTATATTTTGACGGTTGTCGTTCTGGTGTTGGTTACCTGGCGAGAAGGTCTGAGCAAACGTCTGGGAGCCCCAGCTGCGTTAGGAATTCCATATAATCGAGAAGAACGTTAGTAAGGTAATTATTGGCCAACGGTTGAACCTGGTAATGGAAGATAATCTATGAAAATCGCTATTTTAGGGGGAACGGGACCGGAAGGATCTGGACTAGGTCTGCGCTGGGCTGCTTCGGGCCATGAAGTTATCATCGGTTCACGATTAGCAGAGAAAGGCATCACTGTTGCCAACGAACTCAAGGCGCTATTGCCTGAAGGGCATATCTCGGGAACCGATAATTTGACCGCATCACAGGAGGCAGAGTTGATTGTCCTGGCGGTACCTTACGGCGCGCAAGAATCAACCATGGCCCATGTTAGAGAGGCGGTTATTGGCAAGTTGTTAGTCACTGTCGTAGCGCCCACCCAAAAGCCAAAAGCCCGTGTCTGGCGGCTGCCGAGTGGCTTATCGGCAGCTGAAGAACTACAAATTCAGCTTGGTCCTGAGGCTCGAATTGTCGCTGCTTTCCAAAATATAGGAGCTCATCAACTGATGGATCTTGACTTTGATCTTGATTGCGATGTCCTGATATGTGGAAATAGCAAACAAGATAAGGAGATCGCTGCCGAATTGTGTACTGATGCTGGCTTAAATGGTGTCAATGCTGGTTCGTTACAAAACTCTAGCGTCCTTGAAGGTTTGACATCAGTTTTGATTGGCATCAATATCCGCAATAAGGTGAAATCGGCCGGTATACGTATTACCGGAATATAACAACACAGGATTCTAATTACCTATCGTTGTTGTTCTAAATTACGTTGTACAATATATTCAGACATTAAACGACCAGAAAATTAGGTCACGCCAGAATATGTGGACCTCTTGGCGGCTGGCGCACTTGGCGAGGTAAGAGATGTACCCCACGCATCTCACACCTGCTAGCCCAAGAGTGGGAAGCTTACTTCAAGCTCGCATGTGGAGGCGTTGCCATGAAATTTCTTCTCAATGGCCAAAACCGCGATTATTCCGGTGATCCTGAATTACCCCTTTTAACTTATCTGCGCGAAGCCGAGGGCATTAAATCACCCAAAGATGGCTGTGCACCTCAGGCAGCCTGTGGCTGCTGCGTAGTTCAGCTTAATGACAAAGCGGTCTTGTCCTGTGTTATCCCTATGAAAAAGGCTGCCGATGGCCAAGTCACCACGATCGAGGGATTAGGCGATTATTTGCAGGATGTCTACGCAAATGCCTTTGTTTCAGAGGGTGGTGTCCAGTGTGGTTTTTGTATCCCCGGCATTGTCATGCAATCGCATGTTCTCATCGGAAAAAATTCCGAACTTACGAGAGCTGATGTTGAAAAAGCCCTGACTCCTAATTTATGTCGTTGCACCGGTTACAAAAAGATCGTTAGCTCTGTGATGCGAGCGGCCGAAGCGATCGGAAATGAAGAGGAGATTGTCCTTCCTTCGGGTAATGGCCAGATTGGCACGCGGCTGCCAAAATACCAGGCCCGTGATTTAGTCCTCGGTCAGCACCACTATGTTGATGATATTCATATCGTAGGCATGAAGCATGGTGCTCTTAAATTCAGTGACCACCCTCGGGCGAAGGTTATCCGCATCGATACGGAGGCGGCTGAGAAGCTAGACGGAGTTATTCAGATTTTCACAGCGGCCGATGTACCCGGTGATCGTACCATCGGTCTAATTCGTCAAGATTGGCCGTTGATGATTGCTGAGGGTGAAACAACCCGCTATGTAGGTGATGTCCTAGCCTCGGTTGCGGCCGAGAATGAGACCATCGCTCGTCAGGCGGTGGAATTGATCGAGATTGAGTATGAAGTGCTTGAGCCATTGGTCGATATGCATGAGGCTATGAAACCAGATAGCCCCCATATCCACGAGGGTGGCAATATCCTGTCACAAACGGTAACCAGTCGTGGAAGTGTGGCTGAGGCGAAGTCCGAGTCATCTTTTATTGCTCAGGGCATCTTTCTAACGCAAATGATTGAGCATGGCTATATGGAACCTGAAGCGGCGATTGCTTACCCAGAAGGCGAAACAATTGAAGTCTTATCGCAGGGGCAAGGCATTTATGATGATCGGGAGCAAATAGCTAAACTATTAGGCTTGCCTGAGGAAAATGTCAGAGTCCAACTCATAGCCAATGGCGGCGGCTTTGGTGGCAAAGAAGATCTGAGTGTTCAAGGGCATGCTGCTCTGATCGCCTGGCTTCTAAGAGCCCCCGCTAAGGTCAGACTCACTCGAGATGAATCGATCCTGATGCATCCTAAACGACATCCGATTTGGATGGACTATGCCATTGGCTGCGACGCTGCTGGAAAACTCACTTTCGTGACTGTTGAGTTTGTTGGTGATACTGGTGCTTATGCTTCCGTCGGCATGAAAGTGTTAGAACGATCTGCCGGTCATGCAACTGGCGCTTATCATTTTCCAGTTACCGATGTAGTTAGTACGGCCGTATATACCAACAATATTCCCTGTGGAGCTATGCGTGGTTTTGGCGTCAATCAGGCAGCTTTTGGACTAGAGAGTTGCATTGACGATTTATGCGAACAAGGAAATTTTGATCGCTGGCAATTTCGTTTCGACAATGCTTTGCAGGATGGTGATATGACTGCCACCGGTCAGATCATTGAGGGTGGCGCTGGAGTTCGCGAAACTTTGTTAGCTGTCAAAGATGAATTTGATGAGGCTAAGATCGCCGGTTTGGCTTGTGGAATAAAGAATACCGGTATAGGTAATGGCATGCCTGACGCCGCCTCCGCCTTGGTCACAATTGCTGCTCATGATAAAGTGATCATCGATCACGGCTGGACGGAAATGGGGCAGGGCGTCAATACTATCGCCATCCAGGTTTTGAGCAATGAAACAGGCATTGATCCAAGCATTATTGAGGTGAGAATCGATACCCTCGCTGAGCAAGAAGCTGGAATGACGACCGCCTCGAGGGCCACGTCACTTGTCGGGAACGCCTTAATAGACGCCTGCAAGGAGCTAAAAAAAGACCTCCGGAGCCAATCCTTGAGTGAACTAATCGGTAAACAGTATGAAGGAAGGTGGGTTGTCGACTGGACGACCAAACCAGGAGCAATGGTCGAAAAGATTTATACGCACTATTCCTATAGCTACGCGACTCAGTTGGTTATTCTTGACGATAATGGCCAAATCAAAAAAGTAACCGCCGCCCATGATGCGGGCAAAATATTTAATCCCACCTTGTTTGAAGGTCAATTAGAGGGTTCACTGCATATGGGTCTGGGTTATGCTATTAGCGAGCAGCTAGAACTGGAAAATGGACGGCCTAAGAGCACCCGGCTTCGAAAATGTGGCATCCTCCGAGCGAAGGAAATGCCCGAATTGGAGATAATTGGCGTCGAAGTCCCCGATCCGCATGGACCATATGGCGCTAAAGGAGTTGGTGAAATCGGCCTGGTTCCGACGGCCGCAGCCGTGGCCAATGCCCTCTACCAATTTGACGGCAATCGGCGAACTAGCCTGCCCATGAAATTGCCAAAGCCCAAACGAGGCAAGGTTGTGTTAAAACCGACTTAGACTTTGATGGGTTAGTATAGGGGATATTTTCAGCATTTTTGTTAGCGAAGTCAGGAACTTATCGCTTTATAGGTAATTTCAAGTTAAATATCAAGTGTAAATTTGTAGCTGACCTCAGTCAGTGGAAAATATCGTTTACATAAGAAGGATCAACGAGCATGATTGATATCCAAGAGTATCATCGGCCCAATAGCGTGGAGGAAGCATTAGAACTTTTATCACGCTCGGGCGTTCGTACAGCATTGCTTGGCGGAGGGACAACTTTAATTCCCCAAAGTGACGTAATTCAGGATCTAATTGATCTACAAGCCCTGGACTTGAATGAGATTCGTTCAGAAGGTGAGACACTGGAGCTTGGAGCACTATGTCGAATTCAAGATATTGTTGAAAATTCTGATGTTCCCCTTCTGCTTCAGACAACTGCAAAGTGGGAGGGGCCGAATACCTTGCGCAATGCTGGCACGCTTGGCGGTCTTTGCATAACCGCTGATTGGGAGAGTGAACTTTTTGCGGCTCTATTAGTTTGTGAAGCCACTGTTACCTGGATGTCCTTAGCAGGAATAAATGAAATAAGGTTATCAGAATTTAACAGGGATATGCTGCAGGGAGGTTTGCTTACCTCTATAACCATTCGTAATAGCGGAGTAACCGCCGGCGAGCGTATTGCTCGTACTCCGGCCGATAAACCAATCGTTTCAGTGGTTGGCCGTAGAGATGATGACGAAGTCACCAGATTGGCTGCCTGTGGCGTTGCTAGTCGACCGGTGTTGCTCGATCTCCAGCATCTAGATGAGCTGGAACCGCCAGATGATTTCCGCGGCACAAGCGACTACAGACAGCAAATGGTTGCCTTATTAAGCCAGCGTGTTTTAACTCACCTGGAAGGGTAATTTGAGACAAGCTAATGAAGCTCAATCCACAATTGGGAATCTAAAATGAAACTTGACTTGACAATTAACGGCGAGCAAAAAACAGTGGTTTGCCGTCCAGCTGATAGCCTGTTGCGTGTCTTGCGGCAGGAAGGTTTTTTTAGTGTGCGATTTGGCAGCAATACTGGTGAAACTGGAGCGGCCGCTATTTTGTTAGATGGCAGGCTGGTTTCAGCCGACATCATGCTGGCAGCACAAGCGACAGGTCACAAAATTGAAACGGTAGAAGGACTGTCACAGGGCTTGGATTTACATCCACTGCAACGAGCTTTCATCCAGACTGGGGCGATTCAGTCTGGCTATTCTACGCCGGCGATGATTCTGGCTGCCAAGGCGCTGCTGGATAAAAATCCAAATCCGACTGAAGAAGAAATTCGAGACGTGTTTTCCGGAATCCTTGATCGGGAGACGGGTTATGTCAAGCCGATACAGGCGGTTCTTGCGGCGGCCGCTATTATGCGCGGCGAAGAGCCAGATATACCGCCACCTCATGTTTTGACGCCAATAGATCTTGAACCTGAAATCAGCGGTGATTCACTAGATCCGGAGGCCTATGATGACCTTTCTCCAGATATTCACGGTACAGTAATGACCCGTCCGATAGCCCCACCTCAGTCTAAAATCGCCTCTGATATTCCAGAAACTGATGTCGTGGGGAAGGCTGAACCGAAGGTTGACGCTATCAAATTGGCGAAAGGCAACCCTGCTTTTGTCGACGATATTGATATGCGAGGCATGTTGTATGCCAAATTGCTTACCAGCCCACATGCCCATGCGCGAATTGTTGACATCGACGACTCAGGAGCATTGGCTCTACCTGGTGTCCATGCTGTGATTCATTACAAGAATGTCGATCGCGTTCTTTACGCCTCCGGAGGGCAATCTTATCCAAACCCGCCACCCTACGATCAAGTTAGCTTTGACAAAAAAGTTCGTCATGTTGGTGATCGCGTGGCGGCGGTAGCTGCCGAAACGCTGGAAATAGCGGAGGAAGCTCTGAATCACATCAAAGTCGAGTATGAAATTTTACCGGCCGTTTTTGATGAACGGGAAGCTATGAATCGGGATGCGCCGGTTATTCACGATGAAGCTGATGTCATTGATATCCATGATGCCCAGCGTAACATTGTCCATCACATTGAAGCGCAAGTGGGCGATCTGGATAAGGCTTTTGCTGAAGCAGATTACGTCTTTGAACATACCTACCGCGTGCACCAGGTGCAGCAATGCCCGATAGAGCCACATATCGCCATCAGTTACTGGGATGCCGATGAGCGCCTGGTTTTTCGTACCTCTACTCAAGTTCCATTCCATGTTCGTAGAATGGTAGCCCCATTACTTGGATTACCAGTCAAACGTATTCGGGTTATAAAGCCTCGGATTGGAGGGGGATTTGGCGCTAAGCAGGAGATGTTGATAGAGGATATAGTTGGCCATCTAACAATAAAAACCGGCCGTCCTGTACGATTGGAGCTAACACGCGAAGAAGAATTCATCGCCAGCCGAACACGCCATCCGCAGACGATCACCTATAAATCTGGCGTTCAAAAGGACGGCACCTTAACTGCCCAGAAGATGTCTGTTCTAGCTAATACAGGTGCCTATGGAACTCATGGACTGACAGTGCAGACGGTGTCCGGTTTGCGTGGCTTGAGTACCTACAAATGCCCAAACAAAGAATTCGATTGTTATGTGCTCTATACCAATATTCCAGTTCCGGGCGCTTATCGGGGTTACGGCGCTCCCCAAGCGCTGTATGCCCTTGAATGTCATATGGATGAAATTGCCCATTCTTTGGGGTGGGATGTAATTGAATTCCGACGTCAAAACTGGGTAAACGTCGGAGATGGATTAAATATTGCTCCACATTTGGGTGAAGGAGACAAGGATACGGTTGTCGATGTTCCGATTGTGCTGTCGAGTGCGCTGGCGGAATGCGTTGATTTGGGAAAGCAGGCTTTCGAATGGCAACGTCGCCAAGATCCCTCCTGGCGAAATATTCCTGGTAAACCACATCTGCGCCGCGGCCTAGGCATGGCTGTATGTATGCATGGGACAGCTATACCCGGGTTGGATATGGGAGGTGCGAGTATCAAAATTAATGATGATGGTTCTTTTAATGTCCTCGTAGGAGCCACCGATTTGGGCACAGGATCTGATACCGTACTATCCCAAATGGCCGCCGAAGTCTTAGGCGTGCCATTAGAAGACATCATCATCTACTCTAGCGACACCGATATGACGCCTTTTGATACCGGCGCTTATGCTTCAAGCACAACTTATATTTCAGGAACGGCCGTCATAAAGGCGGCTGAGGGAGTGGCTGAGCAAATTAAGGAACGCGCTGGCTTAATGCTTGATATCGAAGAATGGGAACAGATCGATCTGCATGACCGTCGTGCTTGGTCAATAGATGGACGCTCAGTTACTTTAGAGGATATTGCCTTGCATTCGCTTCACCAAGATCGGCAGCGCCAAATTATGCACACAGCTTCATTTGTTTCCAACGCGTCACCCCCACCTTTTGCTGCCCAATTTGTAGAAGTAGAGGTTGACGTAGAAACAGGTCAGGTGACCGTTGTAAAATTGCTTATGGCGGTTGATGCTGGAGTAGTTATCAATCCTCTGACTGCCAGTGGTCAAGTTGAAGGTGGTATGGTTCAAGCCTTGGGCTATGCTCATTGTGAAGAAATGGCTTATGATGAAGACGGCCGGATGTTGAATGCGAAATTTGGACCTTATAAAATATATAGAGCCGACGAAATGCCCGAATTAGAGGTTATTTTGGTGCAGACGATGGAACCAACCGGCCCGTTCGGGGCGAAGGCTATCGCAGAAATCCCCAAGGATGGCGTCGCGCCGGCCATGGCCAACGCGATATACGATGCGATCGGTGTTCGTATTCGCGAGATTCCATATACACCCGAAAGAGTTTGGCAAGCAACAAGGCAGGCCGAAGCACAAAACAATTAGATTCACCTTAAATGGTGGAAAATTTCATCAGAAGGGTATTTAGTCTGAAGGAGTAGTGGCAATAGGCCCCAACAATTACAGGAGATAAGTATGGCAAAGGATCGATTAGCCTTATATTTACAAGACGCGCATGAAATCTCAGAAGGCATCGAATTGGTCAAATATGCCGAGTCAAAAGGATTTGAAGCCGTCTGGCAGGCCGAAAGCAGACTTGTTCGTGATGCTATTGTTCCCATGGCCGCGTTTGCTGCTCATACAACAGAACTGAAGGTTGGCAGTGGAGTAACCAACAACTGGACTAGAAACATCGGATTATTGGCGGCCACTTTTTTAACCCTCGACGATTTAGCACCCGATCGAATCATATGTGGGATTGGGGCTTGGTGGGATCCTCTGGCTAGCAAAGTAGGAATTCAACGCCGAAAACCGCTCTCCGCTATGCGAGAAACTGTGGAGGTTTTGCGCCGGTTGCTTAATATGGAAACCGTAACCTTTCATGGCGTGTTTCATTATGTTGATGGAATTAAGTTGGATGTCGTTCATGGCAACAAGGAACCCCGAAACGTGCCCATTTATATTGGAGCAACGGGAATGAAGATGATGGAACTGACTGGCGAAGTGGCCGATGGCGCTGTGCTCAACTATTTAGTCCATCCTAGTTACAATTTGCAGGCAATGGATGCCCTGGAGCGGGGGGCAAAGAAATCTGGGCGCACGATTGATTCCATTGACCGTCCCCAGCTGATGATCTGTTCTGTTGATTATGATCGCAAGAAAGCCTTAGACGGCGCTCGCAAGATGATGACCCAATATCTTGGCCAACAACCCCATCTAATGAAAGCCAGTGGAGTCAGCCAGGAACTACTGGACGAGATTCACTCTGTCCTCACTTGGCCGGCAACAGATGAGGAGATTGAAGCGGCCATGCACCTGGTTCCTGATGATGTCGTGCAAATGTGCACCGCTAGCGGCTCGCCAGAAGAAGTTAAGGCGAAAGTGCGCGAATATATCGATAACGGCTGCACCTGCCCAATTCTATATCCACTCGGCGATCCTAAATTAATGATTGACATCTTTGCCGATGGGTACAACTAGCGGATCATCTGAACTTTTTTCTAAATAGATTAGACGAATAATCGGCCGGTTATTGCCAGATAACTGGCCGATAGCCTCCTCCAAGATTCATCATCCATTACCCTTGGTTTCGATAGCCAACCTCTCCTCTGAGTGATCCTCAAAGCGCATAACTAAATAATTCTCTCCAGTAATAAAACCACGTCATGACATTTGTCACGAATCTGGTGATATTTGCAACTACCTGCTAGATCTTTGCCTCTTTATACTAGCCTTGAAACTATCTCTTAGTGCATTTTCTCCAGAATGAGGTTGTAAAAATGTCGAACACCGAAACCATCGTCCATGACGTGATCATTGTTGGAGCGGGTTTAGCAGGCTCGTGGGCGGCTATGATGGCCGCGCAAGAAGGCGTGACCGATGTTGGGGTTCTTTCAAAGATCCATCCATTAAGATCTCATAGTGGCGCTGCTCAAGGTGGGATTGCCGCCGCCCTTAATAATACACGACCAGTGGCCGGCACTGGCCCACGCGGTCCATTGGAGATGATTCCCGAAGGAGAAGAATCAGTCGATAGTTGGGAACTTCATATGTTTGACACCGTGAAGGGATCTGACTGGTTAGGTGACCAGGATGCTATCGAAATCATGGTTAAAGAAGCCCCAGAAATAATATACCAATACGAACATCTGGGATGTGTCTTTAGCCGGCTACCTGATGGGCGAATCGCCCAGCGTCGATTCGGCGGTCATAGCGCTCCACGAGCGAACTATTCTAAAGATTATACTGGCCATGTCCTGTTGCATACGATCCACGAGCAAGCACTTCGACGCGGAGTCAAATTCTACAGTGAATGGTATTGCTTAGACTTGATTATTGAAGACAACGTTTGTAAAGGAATCGTCGCCCTCGAGATTCTCACCGGCAAACTTTATACGATGCGGGCCAAGGCCGTCATGTTCGGAACAGGTGGGTACGGCCGGGCCTTCAAAATAACTTCAAATGCTTATGCCAACACGGGTGACGGCGTAGCAATCGCCTACAACGCCGGAATTCCATTAATGGATATGGAATTTGTTCAGTTCCACCCTACTGGTCTTTATCGACACGGCATTTTAATGAGCGAAGCTTGCCGTGGTGAGGGTGGTTATCTGACCAACCTGAGTGGTGAACGCTTCATGGAACGCTATGCTCCCGATAAGATGGAGTTAGCTCCACGCGACCTGGTTAGCCGATCGGAGCAAACAGAAATTGATCAGAGCCGCGGTATTGGTTCGGATGGTCAGGGTATCAATCTGGACTTGCGCCATCTCGGCCGCCAAAAGATATTGGATCGACTACCCCAAGTTCGCGAATTGGCCATTGACTTCGTAGGCGTAGATCCAATCGATGAGCCAATACCCATCCAACCAACTGCCCATTACAGCATGGGTGGTATACCCACAGATTCCAATGGCCAGGTGATGGCCGATGCTGCTGGGACGCCTGTCACTGGCTTTTATGCTGCTGGCGAATGTGCCTGTGTTAGCGTTCATGGAGCCAATCGCCTGGGAACCAATAGTCTGCTCGAAGCTTCCCTCTTCGGCCGTCGGGCTGGTATAGCAATGGCAAATTTTATTAAAAGTGGGGCTGCACTGGCTTCTATCACCCATGAGCCTGTTGTTGCCGGCCAAAATCGAATTTATCATCTTTTTGAAAATCCGGGTGAAGAATCTGTCGAGTTGATTGCCCAGGATCTCAAGGCCAACATGACATACCATTGCGGTATTTTTCGCGATGAACAGAACCTGACAAAGGCTCAAAAGATCATCGGAGAACTCAGGAGCCGTTTTTCAAACGCCCGAGTAATGGATAAAAGCCATCGATTCAACACTGACCTATTGACAACATTGGAGACCGAACACTTACTAAATTTTAGCGAGTTAATCGTGGCCGGGGCACTGGCTCGAACCGAGAGTCGCGGTGCACACTCTCGAACTGATTATACCAAGCGTGATGATGAGAACTGGCTTAAGCATACGATGGTCCACCGTGCATCGGAGGGTGGACCTATCCTCAGCTATAAACCAGTTACTATTTTCTGGGATCGCTATCCCCCGCAAGAGCGCAAATACTAAGCCACAAAGCCGGTGATGGTTCATTCTTAGGAGGC
>PVMK01124155.1_pt1 | contig 73574 bp, 64 predicted proteins | sample 1853481 | NCBI WGS metagenome assembly PVMK01 (sample SAMN08533507, study PRJNA380276) | Marine sediment metagenome, whole genome shotgun sequencing project.
AAGGGACGTATCTTCGTTCACCCCAAGTGGACCCGGAGTAAAGTTGTTCACCGGTACATCGTCGACTGGGGTCACATTAATCGTTGCAACTGCTACATTCGAATCAGAAGCGCCATCATTAACCGTAACGTTGATGATGCGTGGTGTAGTGGATGGATTCTCAGTTGTGTTCTCGAACTGGACGAGTTCGATCGCATCAGCATATTGCGCTTTGGTAAATACACCCGATAAAGTAACGGATGTATCTGTACGCGTCCAAGCTATACCACTTGCTAGGGTGCCACTGGCAGCAGAAGATCCGTCGACTAATAAGCGGTCTCCAGTGGTTTGGTTAGTGAGCGTAATAGCTGCACTCGCTATATTGACGCTGTCACCATCAAAAATCGAGCTATCAGTATCTGCAATTGATACAGCCGCACCATTTTCTGTGAAGGTGGCTGTCCAATCATTGTCGGTCGTATCAGCCGTAGTGACCGTTGTGGTAACTGAAGTCGTAGTCTGTAGCAGTGTTATTAACTGACACATTGTCAAAAGCAACATCATCAGTACCACTTCCTGAGGATCCAGCCGTGTAGAAAAAGCTAAGTGCGCCGGATACGTTTATTCCAGTTGGAAGATTGATCGTAATAGATGTCATCGGATCCGTAATCTCATCGGCTACCGAAAGAGTCGTAGCGGGTCCTGAGGCACCATTGAAATAATTCCAGTTACCTACCAGTCCGGCAACATTTTGCTCACCTGCAACGCCTCTTATTGTATCGAATGTAGCGTAGAGCACACCATTGTAGGAAATTCTAACCTGATTATCATCAGCCCCATTGATATCAATGTTCTGCCAGGCAAAATCGAACGAAATGGAAGTGATCTCATTATTGGTGGTAGTAACCGTCGTTGATACATCTGTTGTAGTGGTAGCCGTACTACTTGATGTGACCGTAGTGTTTGTCGTATCTGCAGGAACTGTAATCGCTTGTGAGAATGTTAAATCATCATCTCTCAGTCTATAACGATTATCGACGTTAACGACATCGGCTCTACCATGAGCCAGATTCCACCCATGGAGCCGGAGGAAGAGGCCCGTTTACTGTGCCAAAATCACCGCTGGTAACAAGATCGGTTATAACCGTCGTCGGTGGGACCTACGACTGGACCAGTTACCGTAACTGTGGGACCTGAATTTAGATCAACGATCGGACCTAAAACGTTTGGTACGAACTCGTATGCCCCGATATCGGTCGTCGCATTGCGCAATATGCCTCGTTGGTCAGTTGCAGGAGCGCCAGTGTTGCTGCCTTCTTCAATGCCTCGGCTACCAAACAGCAGGGCATGTGTTTGAGTTGGACCGCCGTTGTAGGCTAATACACCAAATATTGGGGCTACATCCAATATATCACTGCCGATATAGCCACTACCGTCTACAGAAACACCGATCAGGTTATTACCCAAACTGTCAATCATTCCCCTCAGATCTCTTGAATCTGAATCTGGCGAGGAATTGCCGGCGATGATTGTATTATGCATACTTAGGAGCCTGCCGCCTCTAACTTCTACGCCTCCACTCCTCGAGGTTCCCGTATTATCCGTGATAGTGACGTTAGACAGGATCGCAGGATTGCTACTATTTTCGTACAGACCACCACCACGGTCGGCCGTATTGCCACTGATTGTCACGTTGACGGCGCTAAAGTTCGCTCCATCGTCGAATATCGCGCCTCCATTATCTACAGTGGTATTGTTGCTGAAGGTGCCACCGTTTATCTGCAACACTCCGAGGTTACTGATGCCACCACCATTATCGCCGGCGGTATTGTTGCTAACAGTGACGTCAGTCATCGTCAACGTTCCGAGGTTCTTGATGGCGCCGCCATCATCGCTGGCGGTGTTGTTGTCAAGGGTGACGTCAGTCAGCGACAACGTTCCGTTGTTCTCGATGGCGCCACTATCGTCGCTGGATGCGTTGCTGCTGAGTACAACGTTATTCAGCGTAACATCCGCACTGGCACCAATAAACATACCACCCCCGTCTGCCGCGGAACCATTTTGGATCGTTAGATCCGAAATCGTGACGGTGCCGGAGGTGATGTTGAAGAGACGACTGATCGAGGCGCCGTCGATGAACGTCTGGTCGACCGCTGCCCCTGTAATCGTGATATCGCTGGATATCGAGAGCTCACCGAGTGCAAGCGTGTAGGTGTCCGCTTGTAAGGTAATCGTGTCTGCGCCCGCCGTGTTGTTTGCAGCCTCGATGGCTTCTCGCAGTGAAATGCCGTCGCCACCGTCGCTAGCGATCAAGTTCGCTATGGAGGAGGTATCTCCGTTCAAGATATCAGCCGTCTGATTGACATTAACTACCGCCAGAAGACCGGAGTAACCGTCTGTCAGATCACTGTCTAACACAACTGAGCTTTCAATGTCTCCGCTCGTATGTTCCAAATCCCAGTCGCCACCAAGGTCGGCCGAACCGGTAAGATCTGTCGATGCTGCAATATCGGCACCAGTAGCTGCACTCAAGGCAGCAATAAAGGCCTGCCCGCTCTCGTTCGCACCTACATCACAACCATAAATAAGGATGTCTGCTTCAGCTGATAGCGCACTTTTAATTGTGGCAAGTTCATCGGCGTGTTCACCGTTCATACTTTCCAGATTAAAGGTGTCGTTACCCAAGTTGAGCTCCCCAGAACTGCCATGGCTCAAGATATGGATGGCCTCTATGCCAGTTCGACCTTCCAAGGTAGCGGCAATCTGCTCCATTCCATCTCTGTCTGGATCTAGTAAAACAACATCAGCCTGTTGGTGGTCCAACAAAAAGTTTTGGAGACCCTCAACTGCTGAATCAATAAAAATGACTTCATTGCTAGTTTGGCCGGCTAAAGCAAACGTACCATCTATGAGCTCTCTTTCTTGTTGGGCACTTTCTGCGGGAGGTAGCGTACTTTCTGAAGGTGTATTGGTTGTCGGCGGAGCGACTGAAGCATCTTTTGAAGCAGTGTCAGCATTCTTGGTCTCAACATTCTCAACAGCAGCAGCATCAGCAGCGGCAACAGGCATCGCGCCATCAAATACAATACGCGGCTCGAGCACCAGACGCTGATTGCCCCCCCTTCTAGGCATTTTTCTTGCTGCGCGAGTGGACGCGGTCTTGCGACCACCAGCTGTAGCTATTTCTGACGCAGCTACATAGGTGCCCGAGGTCTCGTTCCACAGTGATTTGAAAAAATTGTTCATGGAGTCCGTTCATGTCTGTTCATAATGCGAATTACTTTAGCGTTAGTTTTATTAAGTCTATGAATACTATTAGTATAGCAACCCTATATTGGTAAACTTTATATGTATAACCGCGTCTATTTACCGGCTTACAACGCTCTCAATAATCTCTTAATTACTCATATCTCTTACTCATCAAATTGGTGAGTAAGCATCTAAAAAGATCATCCCCTATATTTATTCCTACGTATGTTAAAAAACCAATCCGACTCTTGCTCTTTCACTTAACGCCGAATACTGTTTTCTACTTATCTATCAAGTAAATAGTTCATCTTACCCTTGTCTAAAAAATCACAAAAATTGAAACATGGCCGAGGATTTGTAATAAAAAAAGCCGACACAATCTAGTATCGGCATCAAATTTGACTCCTTTAACCAAGTTTCTATCTATTTTTCCTACACATATCCCTCCTCATTTTCCATAGGATCGGCCACATTCATGATTGATGGCTCTCTCCCAGTGACTTAAGTAACTTCTTATGGATGCCACCAAAGCCGCCGTTACTCATGATCAGGATATGGTCACCAGGACGAGTCGCCAGAGTGATCGCTGCAACTAACTGATCCAGATTGTCACTGCTCACGGTACTTATATTCAGGAGTTGTAACGCCTCTTGTACATCCCATCCCAGATTGTCCGTGTAACAGAATATTAAATTGGCCAGTTTGAGACTTCCTGCCAGGCTATCTTTCCATGTTCCCATTTTCATGGTATTGGAGCGCGGCTCAAGCACAGCAACAATACGCGCGCCGTTTACCTTGCTGCGCAAACCTTCCAGAGTTGTCTGAATCGCTGTAGGGTGATGTGCGAAATCGTCGTACACTGTAATCCCGTTGACTACGCCACATAGCTCCATTCGACGCTTGACGTTTTTAAATTGTGCTAACGCTGCAATCCCTGTTTTGATTGGCACACCAGCATGATGAGCAGCTGCTAAAGCAGCCAGCGCATTCATACGGTTGTGCTCCCCCATCAATTCCCATTGCAGGGTTCCTTGAGCTTTTCCCTTAAATGAAATGTCAATTCTGTCATTGGTCAGAACTTCAGCTTGCCAGCCATCCTCCACCCCTATTTTTTCTACGGGTGTCCAGCAACCTTTGGCAAGAACTTGCTGCAAACTCTCCTCCCGCCCATTGGTAACGATTAGACCGTTACCAGGAATTAGCCGCACAAAGTGGTGAAATTGCTGCATGATCGCAGCAAGATCGCAGAAGATGTCAGCATGATCAAACTCTAGATTGTTGAGAATTGCAGTTCTGGGCCGTAAATGGACGAGCTTGGAGCGCTTGTCGAAAAAAGCGGTATCGTACTCGTCTGCCTCAATGACAAAGAAAGAGGAATCACTGCCCAGTCTGGCTGATACACCGAAATTCTCCGGAACGCCGCCAATAAGAAACCCTGGTTTCTTTCCTGCATATTCAAGTATCCATGCCAACATTGAGCTAGTGGTGGTCTTGCCGTGGGTGCCCGCAACTGCCAATACCCATTTATCCTGCAACACATTCTCTGAAAGCCATTGAGGACCAGAAATATAGCGTAGATTACGATTAAGAATTTCCTCCATGAGCGGATTGCCCCGCGAAACCACATTGCCGATCACAAACACGTCGGGTTTCAGTTTGGTCTGTTCAGGATTGAAACCTTCAATCAATTTAATACCCTGAGATTCAAGCTGTGTACTCATGGGTGGATATACACTAGCGTCACAACCAGTAACCTTGTGCCCAGCTTTGCGCGCAATAACTGCAATGCCACCCATGAAGGTGCCACAAATGCCAAGAATATGGATATGCATGACCTAACTCCTAAATCAAAACATGGTGCGCTTGCGCACTGGCACTGATAATGCCAACGGAGAATTGCCCCGAGTTCCTAAAATCTCTATTGAAACCAAGCTGGATCCACCCTTCCTGTCATCAGATTTGAGTACAGAACAATCCCGTACTCCTTGTTCACCAACCTGGCGTAATGCCGAACTCTATCAACTTATCTTTTTAGATTAGAAAAGCATGTACTAATATCTATATCATAAAAGCATGCATGTGGCTTGTCTTCCATTTTTTGCTACACTTACACAATTATCAAATGAATCATGGTCAAGCAAGCTGAATAACTATAACAGCCATGCTTTTCCCTTTTTTGTAGGTCGACCGCGAAAAAATACATGCCGTCGCACTTCAATACTGGTAATCCGATACTTGCAAACCTGAAAACAGTGACTCATCCGTGGCTATTATTTTTTTCAGGTCAAATATCTTTAAAATGAGACTGCAATTTTACCGCCTTATTTGTTGGTCTATTTTTTTGCTTTGTATCTCGCTCAACGCACTTGCCGATGAACGTTCATCGACTCAGAAAATTGACCGCGAAATGGCAACATCCCCCACTGATATAAGAAGCAAAATGAACAGACCTGTATTTACGGTAAACAAGAACATACAAGGCCAAAATGAACAAGAAGCCGAGGCCATGGCAGAAAAAGAGTTACGCAGTAGCAAACAAATAGCATTTGCCAGCGCACCGTCACCTACACCAAATATTAGGCGAAACCTGGCCTCAGATATCACAAAAACAGAAAACGACAAGAACAAATTTACACTAATCGAGTCCAACCGCATACGAAGCCAGAATGAGCAGGAAGTCGAAGCCATAGCCGAGGCAGGGTTGCGTAGTGGCGAACAAGTAGCATTGGCAAAGCCACTATTACCTAAATTAAAAATTGGACGCGAGCAAGTGGCCCCGATCGCAAAAACAGAAGATAGCAAAAGGCCTGTATTCATTGAAGCTGATCTCATACAGGGCCATAATGAGCTGGAAGTTGAAGGTATAGGTAATGCAGAGCTACGTAGCGGTGATCTAGTTATCACGGCAAATCGAATGAAATACCATCAAGATACCGATGATATAGAAGTCGAAGGAGATGTCCGTCTTGAAGAACAAGGGGATGTACTTGAAGGTTCACGACTTAAGATGAACCTGGAAAGTAAAATTGGGCAGATGGATCAACCAAATTTTATTCTTAAGGATGGCAGTAGCCGAGGCGGAGCTGACAGAGTCCTGATGGAGGGAGATGAACAGTATCGGTTTCGACAAGCTCGCTATACTACCTGCCCAGAAGGAAATGAGGATTGGATAATTCAGGCTGAAGATTTGAAACTCGATAACAACGAGAAGGTTGGCACTGTTCGCTATGCTAAACTAAAATTTTTAGGTATACCGATCGGCTATACGCCCTGGGGGACTTTCTCATACAGCGGAGAACGTAAGACTGGGTTTCTCGCTCCCACGTATAGTTCTAATGCCAATACTGGTTTCGATGTCTCCTTGCCATTTTATTTGAATATTGCGCCCAACCTTGATGCGACAATTAAGGCACGGGGCATGACCAGGCGCGGGATAATGATAAACAATGAAGTTCGCTATTTAACAAGCAAATTAAGGGGCAGGGCGATATTTGATGTATTGCCAAACGATCTCGATGCCGGACTCACAGATAAAAATACTCGTTATCGAGTGCAGTTCGAGCATGCTCAGAAACTAGATTTTCTAGACAGCGGTTTGAGTACCATCCTTAATTACAACAAAGTCTCCGATGACGATTACTTTCGTGACCTTGGCAAGGGTCTTAATGTAACTTCCAGGACCAACCTGTTGCAGCAGGCACAGGTAGCCTATAAACGTTCCTTGGGTCAAGATGGCACCCTATCTATTATTGCAAATGCAGAGAAATATCAAACTATCCAGCAGCCTTTTAACCCGGTCGACCCACCCTATAAGCGTCTGCCAGAAGTTACTCTAGAAGCGACTCAACTTAATGTCTTGGGGGCAGATCTCAGCTTCAGCGGAAGCTGGACAGATTTCAGCCATCCGTTAAAGGTGGATGGTAAGCGCTACACGCTCCATCCTACTGTGAGTGTCCCCCTTCGCAACTCGTTTGGCTATATCAAACCTAAGATTGGTGTGCACCACACTGGCTATGATCTTGGTTTTAATCCCCTAGCCCCATTTTCAAATAAGAACCCAAGCCGTACCCTGCCATTAATAAGCCTAGATAGCGGCGCTACGTTTGAGCGAGATACTACACTAGGTGGAGAACGTTTCACTCAAACCATTGAACCGCGATTTTTTTACACTTATGTTCCATTCGATAATCAGATCCTATTACCTAACTTTGATTCTGCCGATATGGATTTTAGTTTTGCCCGGATGTTTACCGAGAACCGTTTTAGTGGCAACGATCGTATCAATGACGCAAACAGGATCACCCTGGCGCTCACCTCACGCTTGATTGAATCGGATACAGGTAAAGAACGGTTTCGAATAGCTGTTGGACAGCAATTTAATATAGAAAAACAACGAGTAGATGCTTTCTCACCAGAAGAACTTCGGAAGAATCCAGATCTTCTCCTTGCAATATCAGGGCATATCACGCCAACTATCAGCGCCAATACAACTTTTCAGTTTGACGAAAGTAAGCTTCAGACCGAGATTGTGCGTTCAAAATTGAGTTATAAACCAGAAACTGGGAAGGCACTAAATCTTGGCTACCGATTTACTCGTGGCCAGTTGCAGCAAGCTACTGTCTCATCGAGTTGGCCACTGCCATTAGTAAAAGGATGGCAAGGTGTGGGGCGTCTAAACTACTCGTTCAGAAGCAACGAAATAATAGAGGGGTTTGCAGGGCTTGAGTATCATGCTTGCTGCTGGACAGCACGCTTCGTACTCCAGCATCTTGTTACCTCAAGTACAACAACAAACACAACGTTTTACTTGCAACTAGAGTTGAACGGACTGTTAGAAATCGGTTCAAATCCAGTGAAAATTTTGGGAAGTGTCCCTGGATACACCAAGTTCGGTGGCCGGGACGAACAGTACCCACAGGAATTACGATAAACAAAGACTATAATACTAAAAGTGTGGTGCAGACTATATTTGTCTCTAAATTGATTTAGCTCTTCTAAGTTTGACTTAAATGCGAACAAAATATTTACTCCGCTTGCTAATTTTCCTAGTCGTGTTAACAACCAATGTTGCCGTTGCGCAACAATTTGGCAACACTGGAGCTATTCAGGGTATAGATCAACTATTTAATGATCAACAATTTGGCAAAACTGGAGCTATTCAGGCTATAGATCAACAATCTGACAACACTGAAGCTACTCAGGCCATAGATCATATAGTCGCGGTTGTAAATGGGGAGTGCATAACACGTCAAGAACTCGATGAGGTACTTAAGGTCAGCATAAATCAATTACAGAAACAGGGAATACAACCACCCGCAAATGATGTACTGGAAAATCAACTGCTGGAGCGCGAAATTCTTACCCGCGTACAACTCCAACTCGCTGGTGAGATCGGTATGACTATAAGCGACACTGAACTTGAACGAGCGGTTAATCGAATTGCTGATCGAAACAAAATGACCAAAGAAGAGTTTTCCTCAGTGCTTGAACGGGATGGAATTAGTTACGATAAATTCCGCAGTGAAATTCGAAAAGAAATGCTTTTAGTACGATTAAAGGATCGTGAGGTGATCAAAAAAATAAAAATATCAGAAGGAGAGGTGGATAATTTCCTACATACCCAGGAAAATTCATCTGGTAGCGCCGACGAATACCATCTTTCTCATATTATAGTGAGGATTCCTGATCAAGCAAGTGTGGCAAAAATTGAAAGCAGACACCAGCGCGCAGAAACCGCCCTAGCCAAATTGAAGAATGGTGATGATTTTGCCCAGGTGGCCGCTGAGTTTTCTGATGCTGCTGATGCTTTGCAGGGTGGCAGGCTTGGCTGGCGCCCGGCCACTCAATTACCAGCAAAATTTACTGAGATATTAAAGTCAATGAAACCAGGTGAATTGACACCGATCATTCAAAGTCCAAGCGGTTTGCATATTCTTAAACTACTCGAACGAAGGGGAGGAAAAGAAGATACCGTGGTGTTGATAGACCAATTCCATGCTCGTCATATTCTTATAAGAGCAGGTGAAATTACATCTGAAACTGAAGCCCGAAGCCGTATAATTCGTCTGAAAGAACGTTTAGATAACGGCGCCGATTTCGAAGAACTGGCTCAACTACATTCTGAAGATCCTAGTGCTTCTCAAGGTGGTGATCTAGGTTGGATTTCACCTGGTGACACCGTGGCTGAATTTGAACAAACCATGAACAAGCTCCAGATTGGATTAGTTAGTGAGCCGGTGCAAACTACCTTTGGCTGGCATTTGATACAAGTAATCGAGCGCCGTACCAAAGATGTTAGTACCGAGCAACAACGTCGAAAAGCGAGTAAGGCGATACGTGCGCGCAAGTCTGATGCAGCTTTTCAAGAATGGTTACAACAATTGCGTGATCGAGCATACGTTGAGTATCGGTCTGAGGAAGATTAGGGCTCAATCGCAAATACCGTGCCCTCAATTAACCTAACCAACCCAACTCTCATCCTTACTGCAGGCGAACCCGCCGGAATTGGACCCAACCTCTGCGTACAAATTGCTCAGTTAGATCTGCCATGTAAATTAGTTGTCATCGCAGATCGAAAACTGCTACAGGATCGTGCTCGAATAATGCGACTTCCACTGAATTTGCTGGACTACGCACCTTCCGTCTTAGGCAAACATAAATCTGGTAGATTACAGGTATTGCATGTGCCATTGAATAAACCATCTATTCCTGGAAAACCTGATTCAGCTAATGCTAGATATGTTCTAAAAACTCTGGAGTGTGCAGTTGAAGGTTGTGGTAGTGGAGAATTTGATGGAATGGTAACTGCGCCAATTCATAAAGGTATCATCAACGATGCTGGTATCGCTTTTACTGGTCATACCGAATACCTGTCCAAACTTACAAACAGTCAAGTAGTAATGATGTTAGTTGGGTGCAACATGCGTGTAACACTTGCCACCACTCACCTTCCTCTCAAGGATGTCGCTGCGACTATCACACACGAAAAACTAGAACAGCGACTTCGCATCATTCATCGCGACTTAATTACGCGTTTTGCAATTGCCGCTCCACGTATTGTGGTTGCAGGGTTGAACCCCCATGCCGGTGAATCCGGTCATCTTGGCCGTGAAGAGATAGAAATCATCATTCCGGTGCTAGAAAAATTACGCATCGAAGGTATGAATTTAATTGGCCCACTACCAGCTGATACTCTCTTCAATCCCCCGCGTTTAAAGGATTATGATTGTATCTTTGCCATGTATCACGACCAAGGACTACCGGTGCTAAAACATGCCAGCTTTGGCAAGGGCGTGAACGTCACTTTAGGATTACCCATAATCCGCACTTCGGTAGATCATGGCACCGCTCTGGATTTAGCTGCAACCGGACAGGCCGACTCGGGAAGTATGCTGGCGGCAATCGAAATGGCAATAACACTAATTGGAAATAAAAAACCTTAATACACAAAAATTGGATTCATGTTTCATACGTTTTTTTACTCTTTATTAGGATTATGCGTCACACTCCTCGCAAGCGCTTTGGTCAGAATTTCCTAGTTGATTCCCAAGTTATATCTGATATAGCGCGTGCCATCCATCCGGCCGAAGACGATCTGTTAGTAGAAATTGGGCCAGGATTAGGTGCACTGACTCAACCACTACTGCGGTTGCTCAAACATTTGTATGTAATAGAAATTGACCGTGATATTGTCGAGCGCCTACGTCGAGAATTTCCTGAAGAGAATCTGACTGTTTTCTCAGCTAATGCACTGGAATTCGATTTTTCTGCTCTTGGTAAAAACCTACGAGTAGTAGGCAATCTCCCCTACAACATTTCCACACCTATCTTGTTTCACTTGAGCAGGTTTGTAAAATATATTGATGATATGCATTTCATGCTGCAAAAAGAAGTGGTTGCACGTATGGTTGCTACGCCCTCTACCTCAGAATATGGGCGGCTTTCCGTAATGCTACAAAGTCGCTTCGAAATGGAGCAGCTCTTTATCATCCCACCAGAAGCTTTTCTTCCTGCACCAAAAGTTAAGTCTGCCATTGTCCGGATGGTCCCACTTAAACAACCTATCATCGATCCGGGCAGAGAAAAACTATTTGCATCTGTTGTCGCTGCCTCATTCTCGCAGCGTCGCAAAACCCTTCGCAATACACTACATGATTATCTCGGGCAAGAAGATTTCAAGAAACTAAAAATTGAATCCGGATTACGGGCAGAAAATTTATCTATGGCACAGTTTGTAGCAATAGTGAATCACTTGACCCAATCAATTTGAACTTAATAGATTCCTATACTGTATGTCTTCAGAAAATAAATAATAAGCAGTTTCTCCTTTAATTTTCGACTTGGGTACAGTCGAATGCTCATCCGAATAATTGCAACTACTTATATAATAAAGATGCTGCTACCCTGCAACGCAATAACTATATCTTCATTGAAAGAGGCTCATTTTTCGCGTATAGTTGTAGAAGTTTAGTGAAGCGGGACGGGTAATAACTTGTCCCGCTTTCCACGTCTGGTTTGTATTCAAGGAGTTTCCAGTGGTACAACGCTCGCATGCCGTTCTTGCACTTGCTGACGGCACCATTCTTCGCGGCACATCAATAGGGGTGGAGGGTATTAGTACGGGTGAGGTAGTTTTCAATACCGCAATGACTGGTTATCAGGAAATTCTTACTGATCCATCCTACTGCCAGCAGATTATTACGCTGACTTACCCACACATAGGCAATACCGGTATCAATTTGGACGACGTTGAATCCGGTAAAATAAATAAGGTTCATGCCGCAGGATTGGTAATTCGGGATTTATCATTAAGCGCTAGTAATTGGCGGAAAACTCAGATTTTGCCTGATTACCTTAATGAACAAGCTGTGGTAGCAATTGCAGATATCGACACACGTAAACTCACACGTATCCTACGAGAGCAGGGAGCACAAGCTGGCTGTCTTATGGCAGGACACGTTGACGAATTTGAAGCTTTAAAGTGCGCCAGGAAGTTCCCAGGCCTGGCTGGAATGGATCTCGCCAAAGTAGTTAGCTGTGTCCAGCCTTATGAATGGAATGAAGGTGAATGGATGCTGGGACACAACTTTCAGACACAGGAAAACCCTCGCTTCCATGTTGTTGCATTAGATTTTGGCATCAAACGCAATATTCTTAGAAAATTAGCGCAGCGAAGCTGTAAGGTTACAGTTATTCCCGCTCAAACATCAGCCGATGAGATTATTGCATTGCGACCTGATGGTGTATTTCTCTCCAATGGGCCAGGTGATCCTGAGCCTTGCGATTACGCAATTACTACAGTTAGAAAACTGCTCGAGAAAAAAATACCAATTTTTGGCATCTGCTTGGGACATCAATTATTGGCACTGGCGAGCGGCGCCAAAACTTTAAAAATGAAATTTGGCCATCACGGTGCTAACCATCCAGTACAAGATTTAGACAACAAACGGGTCATAATTTCTAGCCAAAACCATTGTTTTACGGTAGATGCCAAAACGCTGCCAAAGAATGCAAGGATTACACATGTATCGTTGTTTGACGATAGTCTACAAGGATTCGAATTGATTGACCGCTTGGCATTTTCTTTTCAAGGACACCCAGAAGCAAGTCCTGGACCACACGATGTCGACTACCTATTTGACCAGTTTGTCAAAATGATCAAGAGTCATAAAAACTGAGTTAAACCAAAAAAGAAAAGTGGGCATGGGAAACACCTGTTGAGATTCTTTATATTTTCGTGAGTAGTGTAGTTAGAAAAATATGCCTAAACGTACTGACATAAATTCTATCCTCATCATTGGAGCTGGGCCCATTATTATTGGCCAGGCGTGTGAATTTGATTATTCCGGTACACAAGCTTGTAAAGCACTACGTGAGGAAGGCTATCGAGTCATCCTGGTGAATTCTAATCCAGCCACAATCATGACTGATCCAGAAATGGCAGATTCTACTTACATTGAACCGATTACGTGGCGAATGGTGGAAAAGATAATCGCTATTGAACACCCCAATGCGTTGTTGCCAACAATGGGTGGACAAACTGCACTGAATTGTGCCCTTGATCTGGCCAAGCATGGTGTACTAGAAAAGTATGGCGTGGAATTGATTGGTGCATCGCGTGAAGCCATTGATAAGGCTGAGGATCGTGAGAAATTTAAACAAGCCATGACAAAAATTAACTTAGGTTCGGCGCGCTCTGCCATCGCCCATAGTTTGGAGGAAGCATTACAAGTGCAAGCAATGGTTGGTTACCCAGCCATTATCCGTCCTTCTTTCACCATGGGTGGTAGCGGGGGCGGCATTGCCTACAATCGCGAAGAATTTCTCACTATATGTGAGTATGGCTTGGAGGCTTCCCCCACTGAGGAATTACTAATTGAGGAATCAGTTATAGGCTGGAAAGAATTTGAAATGGAGGTAGTCAGAGACAAACTAGACAACTGCATAATCATCTGTACTATTGAAAATCTTGATCCAATGGGCATTCATACCGGCGACTCCATCACAGTTGCTCCAGCACAAACACTAACCGATAAAGAATACCAGATCATGCGCAATGCGTCGATTGCAGTGTTGCGTGAAATCGGCGTAGAAACTGGTGGTTCTAACGTACAGTTTGCAATTAATCCGCAAGATGGTCGTATGTTGGTAATTGAAATGAATCCACGAGTATCACGCTCCTCAGCCTTAGCGTCAAAAGCTACTGGCTTTCCCATCGCCAAAGTGGCTTCTAAGCTTGCTATAGGCTATACGCTAGATGAACTTAGGAACGACATTACCAACAGAGCAACACCAGCTTCATTCGAGCCAACTATTGACTATGTTGTTACCAAGATTCCGCGTTTTGCTTTCGAAAAATTCCCTCAGGCCAATGACCGCCTCACAACACAAATGAAATCAGTAGGAGAGGTTATGGCAATCGGACGCACTTTCCAGGAGTCTCTACAAAAAGCCCTTCGTGGACTGGAAACTGGTTCCGACGGTCTAGGTGAAAAAACAACCGATATCGGGATCATCGAAACAGAATTGGGTGATCCTGGCCCGGAACGTATCTGGTACATAGCTGATGCATTTCGTTGCGGAATGGACTTCAATGAAATTCATACACTGACACGAATTGATCCATGGTTCCTGGCACAGATAGAAGATTTGGTTAGACAAGAACAATCACTTATTGGCAAGACTCTCGATGTGCTTGAACTAGGTACGTTGCACAAGCTGAAACGTAGTGGTTTTTCCGACCAACGTTTGGCGAAACTACTGAATACTGAGCAAGCTGCAGTGCGTGCTGAGCGATATCGACTCAATTTGCATCCAGTATATAAACGTGTGGACACATGCTCAGCCGAATTTGCTACTCACACAGCTTATATGTACTCCACATATGAAGAAGAATGTGAGGCACAACCTACTGACAGAAAAAAAATCATCGTGCTAGGTGGAGGACCCAACCGTATCGGCCAAGGTATCGAGTTCGATTACTGTTGTGTTCATGCAGCGCTGTCCTTACGTGAAAATGGCTTCGAGACCATCATGATAAATTGCAATCCAGAAACAGTTTCGACTGACTACGACACTTCTGATCGACTATATTTTGAACCGTTGACCTTGGAGGATGTGCTCGAGATTGTCAACGTAGAAAAGCCTTTTGGTGTAATCGTACAATATGGTGGACAAACACCACTAAAACTCGCCCGTGATCTTGAGGCCAATGGGGTACCCATCATTGGCACCAGTCCAGACATGATAGATTGCGCGGAAGACCGCGAACGTTTCCAAAATATGCTGCATCACCTTGGGTTAAAGCAACCTGTTAACCGCACTGCGCGTAATTCTTCAGATGCGCTAACTGCCGCCAATAAAATTGGCTATCCATTGATAGTACGCCCTAGTTATGTACTAGGTGGACGCGCAATGGAAATTATCCATGAACAACGAGACCTAGAACGTTATATGCGTGAAGCGATAAAAGTGTCCCACGACTCGCCAGTGTTATTGGATCGTTTTCTAAACGATGCTATTGAAGTAGATGTGGATGCGATTTGTGACGGCGAGACTGTACTGATAGGCGGTGTCATGGAACACATTGAACAAGCTGGTGTACACTCAGGTGATTCGGCCTGCTCACTGCCCCCTTTCAGTCTGTCACCCACCATAATAAATGAATTAAGCAGACAGACTGAAGCAATGGCGCAAGCACTTCAGGTAGTGGGTTTAATGAACGTGCAGTTTGCCATTCAGGGCGATGTCGTATATGTGCTTGAAGTAAACCCAAGAGCATCGCGAACTGTTCCTTTTGTATCCAAAGCAACCGGGTTACAGTTAGCAAAAATTTCCGCACGCTGCATGGTAGGAATAACACTCGCCCAACAAGGTGTAGTTAGCAAAACAACTCCCTCTTATTATTCGGTGAAAGAAGCCGTATTTCCATTTATCAAATTTCCCGGTGTGGACACCATACTTGGGCCGGAAATGAAATCCACTGGCGAAGTAATGGGAGTGGGGCACACTTTTGCAGAAGCATTTGTCAAATCTCAATTGGCTGCTGGAGTTAAATTACCCACAGCCGGAAAAATTTTTATCAGTGTGCGCCAATCGGATAAGCCTCGTGCGGTCGAAATCGCCCGCAAACTTGCAGAACTAGGATTCACCCTTTATGCTACACGTGGTACCGCAACTGAATTAGCCAGTGCAGGGCTAGAGGTTATTCCGGTAAATAAAGTGACAGAAGGACGTCCCCACATTGTTGATATGATAAAAAATGGGGAAATAAATTTAATCATCAACACCGTAGAGGACAAACGTAGCGCGATTCAGGATTCATACTCGATTCGCCATGCCGTACTACAAGCAAGAGTAACGTATTTCACCACGTTGGCGGGTGCGCGTGCTGCATGTGTTGGCATGACAAATATACGGGAGCTACAAGTTTACGACTTGAAAACATTGCATGCGACTGAATAAGCAGTAGTCGGCACCATACGCAGTTGCTACTAAGTATGAATATAAAGAAATAGTAGATTAATGAGATGTAGACTTCAATCCTACCAGGCAAGACTTGCTGAAAACCATACTGATTAATAATCAACGATCGAAATCGAAGAAAATAACTGAAGAGAGCAGATCCCATGAGCACAATTCCATTGACAGTAATTGGTGCGGAAAAACTACGTTCCGAACTACACGAAATGAAGACCGTGCAACGTCCTGCAATAATTGCTGCCATTGCCGAGGCCCGCTCACATGGAGATCTCACAGAAAATGCCGAATACGATGCCGCGAAGGAGCGACAAGGATTCATCGAAGGACGCATTTCCGAACTGGAAAGCAAACTTGCTAATGCACAGATTATCAACCCTGCATTACTCGATGCTGATGGTGCCTGCGTTTTTGGTGCCACCATTGATCTTGAAGAAATACCTAGTGGTACGATGATAACGTACCAGATTGTTGGCGACGATGAGGCGGATATCAAGCAAGATAAGATTTCTATCAGCTCCCCTATATCCCGTGCCCTGATTGGTAAGCATCCAGGTGATGTAGCAGAAGTGCTGGCTCCGGGTGGAACGAGGGAGTACGTGATTCACAATGTGAAATATATTTAGATATTAGACAATCTTCTCATCGACAGAACATAGCAATACAACATAGCAATACATACATTAAGGCTAAAAGCTATGCTTCGTTCTGGGCAGTAATCTTTTTATACTAATCGTGGTAGATTCTTATACTTCACGCAATTTTGGACAAAAACCTCCAATTCATTAATGTCATGTACAGTAAGCCATTGATACAAAATAATGAAAAGATATTGTAGGGTTACCATAATTTTTTCCTAAAGGTCTAATTCCACCCAATGAAGAATGTCAAATCCAGTAAAGCCTGGATAAAGGAGCACGTAAATGATTTCTTCGTTAAGCAAGCAAAAAAAGAGGGTTATCGTTCACGTGCTGCTTACAAACTAATAGAAATCTCTAGGCGCGATCATTTGCTGAAACCTGGAATTATCGTCGTGGACCTTGGTGCGACACCTGGTGGTTGGTCACAGGTGGCAGCAAACAAGGTGGGCTGGAGCGGTAGAGTATTTTCGCTGGATATACTGGAAATGGGGCCACTACCTGGTGTTACATTCATTCAGGGTGATTTCGAAGAAGAAACCACTTTGATTGAACTGAGAAAAAAAATTGGTGGAAAGCCAGTTGACCTTGTAATTTCGGATATGTCGCCTAATATAAGCGGTATAAGAATATGTGACCAGGCACGTAGCATGTATTTAGCTGAGTTGGCTCTGCAATTTTCTGTGGAACAATTGAACTCTGGTGGTAACTTTCTCGTCAAAGTATTCCAAGGTTCTGGTTTCGAGCAGTTTCTGTGTGCCATGCGTACTTCATTCAAGCAGGTAGTAACGCGTAAACCTGAAGCATCGCGTGGTCGTAGTAACGAATTATATTTACTGGGACTAAAGAAACAAGAAAGAATACCGTAGCCATTTCTAAACAAAGTAAGAATTGTTACTAGCCTAGTTTGGATATTAGTCACCAAAATTGGATACTTCTCAGATCAAGATGCACCCTGTTATTAATCCAGAAATGGGTTTAAAATGAACAATTAAGAATTCTGATAGTGTTAACCAAGGAGCTATCTTGAACAATCTCGTTAAAAACATGGTTATTTGGCTAGTTATTGCGCTAGTACTAATGACGGTGTTTAACCAGTTCAGTACGCGTCAGACAACGCAGACACCGATGGAATATTCTCAGTTCATCGATGAGGTGAAACAAGGCAGAATAGCCAAGGTAACCATTGAAGGGCGCACGCTAAAAGGTACCAAGGCTGATGGTAGACGCTTCACCACATACACACCTTCCGACCCCTGGATGGTAAGTGACTTGCTCAAAGCAGGTGTTGTCATCGATGCTAAGCCAGAGGAAGAACCATCGTTATTGATGAATATTTTTGTCTCGTGGTTCCCAATGTTGTTGCTAATTGCTGTATGGATTTTCTTCATGCGCCAAATGCAAGGCGGCGGACGTGGTGGTGGCGCTTTCTCATTTGGCAAGAGTAAGGCACGCATGTTAGATGAGACCAGCAATGAAGTAACATTTGCTGATGTGGCAGGTTGCGAAGAAGCCAAAGAAGAAGTTTCAGAGTTAGTGGAATTCCTGCGTGAACCCACTAAGTTCCAAAAATTAGGTGGCCATATCCCCCGTGGCGTATTGATGATCGGTAATCCTGGCACAGGTAAAACTCTGCTAGCTCGTGCTATTGCGGGAGAAGCCAAGGTCCCTTTCTACACTATTTCTGGATCTGATTTTGTGGAAATGTTCGTTGGCGTGGGTGCTGCGAGAGTACGAGACATGTTCGAGCAAGCCAAAAAAAATGCGCCTTGCATTATCTTCATCGATGAAATTGATGCAGTTGGTCGCCAGCGTGGTGCGGGGTTGGGTGGTGGCAACGATGAGCGCGAACAAACCCTAAACGCATTATTGGTTGAAATGGATGGTTTTGAAGGAACGGCTGGTGTAATTGTAATCGCGGCCACCAACCGCCCCGACGTACTTGACCCAGCATTGCTGCGTCCCGGCCGTTTTGATCGACAGGTAACGGTACCACTGCCCGATATACGAGGACGTGAACAGATTCTCCACGTCCATATGCGAAAAGTACCGCTCTCTCCCGATGTAAAAGCGGACATTATCGCGCGTGGCACTCCTGGAATGTCTGGCGCTGATTTGGCCAATTTAGTGAATGAAGCAGCGCTGTATGCAGCGCGGTGTAATAAACGGCTCGTAGATATGGATGACTTTGAACACGCCAAGGACAAAATATTTATGGGTGCAGAACGACGCTCAGTAGTAATGCCAGAGCATGAACGACGCAATACTGCTTATCACGAATCTGGGCACGCTGTGGTAGCCCAACTTCTGCCTAAAACCGATCCAGTGCATAAAGTCACCATTATTCCACGAGGACGCGCACTGGGCGTAACTATGCAATTACCTGTTGAAGACCGTTTCAGCATGGATCGTGAAGAAATTCTACAAAATATTGCGGTAATGTTTGGCGGGCGTATCGCCGAAGAAGTGTTTATGAAACAGATGACCACTGGTGCATCTAATGATTTTGAGCGTGCTACCGAAATGGCTCGGCGCATGGTCACCCAATGGGGCATGTCTGAATCACTTGGCACTATGGTGTATGGAGAAAATGAGGGTGAAATTTTTCTTGGTCGTTCTGTCACCACTCACAAAAATATGAGTGAAGCTACAATGCAGAATGTAGATATAGAAATTCGTCGCATAATTGATCAACAGTACGCCTTGGCACGTAAGCTGATCGAAGAAAACAGCGACAAGATTGAGGCTATGGCAAAGGCCCTACTAGAATGGGAAACCATAGATTCCGATCAAATTGGAGACATCATGGAAGGTCGTACTCCGCGTCCGCCCAAACCGACTCAAACTACACCAATCCCACCAAAAGACGATCCAACTCCTCCAGGTGCACCCGCAACTGTGACCCCGGCGCAAGAAGTATAAAACGACGGGTGAATGAAACTGGGAAAATACACAAAAGTTATTGTACTTGCAATACTCACCATCACTCAAAATCGTGGAGGCAAACTTCGGGTAGCTGAAACTCTTTCTCTAAGCTAAGTGCTCTTCCCGAGTCTCCTTTTGGCTTCTCTCCATTGCGGAAAAATCTCTACTCCCTTCCCCCTCGTATCCCTCTCGTAATGGGGATTGTGAACGTAACGCCAGACTCCTTCTCTGACAGTGGTCTGTGCGCATCGACCGAGAACGCTCTCCGACATGCTACACAATTGATTGAAGAGGGTGTTGACATGCTTGACATTGGCGGTGAATCTACTCGCCCTGGTAGTACCCCAGTATGTGTAGAAGAGGAATTACATCGCGTCCTTCCGGTGGTACAAGCCTTAGTTAACAAGAATATCCCGATTTCTGTTGACACCTCTAAACCGGAAGTAATGCATGCAACAATAAAAGCTGGTGCAATCATGATTAATGACATCAATGCTCTACAAGCCCCTGGAGCGCTTGAAGTCGTAGCAACTGGAGGTGCAGCTGCATGCATAGTGCATATGCAAGGAAAACCACACAGTATGCAGGTAAATCCTCAATACAGTGACGTAGTATCAGAAGTAAAAGATTTCTTACAGCAACGCATAGATGCAGCACAATCTGCAGGAATCCCACGAGAACGACTAACGATAGACCCAGGATTCGGATTTGGTAAAACTCTAGAGCACAATCTCCAATTACTACGTTGTCTAGACCGCTTTACGGACATGGGTGTAGCAGTTCTAGTAGGATTATCTCGTAAATCCATGTTGGGAGAAATCACTGGTAGCAAAATAAGCAACCGAGTCCATTCCAGTGTCTCAGCGGCATTGTTGGCTGCGACTAAAGGCGCTAGAATCTTGCGGGTACACGATGTAAAAGCAACAAAAGAAGCCCTAGCAGTTTACAATGCGATGATCGGCTAAACATAAAAAACGTCAAGGCAAGTACTGTTCGTACAGTTTTCTAGTTTTGATTAATAGGGAATAATCAATTGACCAAAAAATATTTCGGTACTGATGGTATACGTGGACGGGTAGGTGATACTCCTATCACTCCAGAATTCGTCATGCACCTTGGTTATTCTGCAGGTAAAGTACTAGCCTCAGAAGACAGATACCTATCTAAGGACAAACGCCCTGCAGTGCTGATCGGCAAGGATACGCGTATATCTGGCTATATGTTAGAGTCGGCCTTGCAAGCAGGCCTATCTGCAGCTGGGGTGGATGTACTGTTAACTGGTCCCATGCCAACTCCGGGTGTTGCCTATCTCACCTGTGCACTACGGCTACAAGCAGGCATTGTAATTTCTGCTTCACATAATCCATTTGAAGACAACGGCATCAAGTTTTTTTCTGCTTCGGGCAACAAACTATCCGATTCAACTGAAAACAAAATAGAAATGGGACTAGGTGCACCGATTACATCCATGACCTCTGCACAACTTGGCAGAGCGAGACGAGTTAACGATGCATCTGGACGCTACATAGAGTTTTGTAAAAGTACCTTTCCATATCATCTTGATTTACGTGGCATGCGTATCGTGGTTGATTGTGCCCATGGAGCGACATACCATATCGCTGGCCATGTGTTACATGAACTAGGCGCGGATGTGGTTGTTATAGGAGCACAGCCTGATGGTTTGAATATCAATCAAAAATGCGGCGCTACGCATAGTACAACAATACAAAAAGCTGTAAGACAACACCACGCTGATATCGGTATTGCACTTGATGGAGATGGTGATCGTATGGTCATGTCTGATAAAAACAGTGTCCTCTACGATGGCGACCAGTTACTCTACATCATTGCCAGACACCGCCAGCAGAAAGGCCTTCTCAAGGGCGGGGTAGTAGGTACATTGATGACTAATCTTGCAATAGAAAACGGTTTTAATAAGTTAGGTATCCCTTTTGCCCGCGCCAACGTTGGTGACCGTCACGTACTGGAGCTGATACAAAAGAAAAGCTGGGAGCTTGGAGGAGAAGGATCTGGCCACATAATTTGTGTTGACAAGCATACCACAGGCGACGGCATTATTTCTGCGTTGCAAATACTGCACGCAATGCGGAGCTCCAACAAAACATTGGCAGAACTCTCACGTGGCGTTACACTTTACCCACAACAACTTATTAACGTTAAAGTCCAAAAAGGGTTCGATTTTCATGCTATTACGTCGATCAAGGCTGCTCAGACAAAGGCCAAACGTGATCTTGGCGACCAAGGCCGCATACTACTACGTGCATCGGGCACAGAACCACTGGTACGGGTAATGGTAGAGGGTAAATCAAAACAAAAGGTCAAGTACTGGGTTGAATATATATCAAATACTTTGCGTAATGCCGCAAATCGATAAAAACCACTCAGAATAAGATGCGTCTAAGATTGTGTGGCATGTCCTCTCCATTTAAAATAAAACGCTTCAATTCTAGAGGCTAGTTCTTAGCTTGATACTATTCAACTTTTTACGAGAGCTGCATTATAAATTGTATTCGCTGGTATAATTTTCTCTATCTCTTCATCAAAGGAATAAACTGTGCCAGTTATTCGTTTACCGGATGGTTCGGAACGTAAATTTGATCAGCCAGTAACGGTAATAGAAGTTGCAGCGTCGATTGGTACAGGTCTAGCACGTGCAGCGTTAGCGGGCAAAGTAAACGGTAAGTTAGTAGATACATCCGGCCGCATAGAAGTCGATAGCGATCTTGCTATAGTGACTGAAAAAGATGTGGAAGGATTAGAAGTTATTCGTCATTCTAGTGCGCATTTGCTGGCACATGCAGTAAAAGAACTATTTCCCGAGGCGCAAGTTACTATCGGGCCAGTAGTCGAAAATGGGTTTTACTACGACTTTTCTTACAAACGTGCCTTCACACTTGAAGATCTGATAGCAATCGAAAAGCGTATGACTGAAATCAGTAAGCGTAATTTGAAAATAGAACGCAAGGTATGGGAACGTTCTGAAGCAATTAAATTTTTTAAAAACCAGAGTGAGCACTATAAAGCACAAATCATCGAGGCTATTCCAGGCGAGGAGGATGTGTCGCTTTACTCTCAGGGAAATTTTACTGATCTGTGCCGTGGCCCACATGTCCCAGCCACTTCTAGACTTAAGATATTTAAGTTGATGAAAGTAGCGGGTGCTTATTGGCGAGGAGATTCGCACAATGAAATGCTGCAGAGAATTTATGGTACGGCCTGGACTAAAAAGGAAGATCAAGATGCTTACCTTCTCCGTCTTGAAGAAGCCGAAAAGCGAGACCACCGCAAGCTTGGCAAGCAATTGGATTTATTTCATATCCAAGAAGAGGCGCCGGGCATGGTATTTTGGCATCCTAACGGTTGGATTATCTGGCAGCAGGTAGAGCAATACATGCGGAAAGTGCTCCAGGACAACGCCTATCAAGAAATTCGGACGCCCCAGATACTTGACAAAGCATTATGGGAACGCTCTGGACATTGGGAAAATTTTCGTGAAAATATGTTCACCACACATTCGGAAGAACGTAATTTTGCGATTAAACCAATGAATTGCCCTGGTCATATCCAAGTGTTTAACCAGGGATTAAAAAGCTATCGTGATTTACCATTACGTCTAGCTGAATTTGGTTCGTGTCATCGTAATGAGCCCTCTGGTGCACTGCACGGCCTCATGCGAGTACGGACATTCACCCAAGACGATGCGCACATTTTTTGTACTGAATCCCAAATACAGGATGAAGTGGTAAATTTTATTGACCTATTGCAGAAAATTTATACAGACTTCGGTTTTAATGAAATTCTGGTTAAACTGTCAACCCGCCCACAAATGCGCGTTGGCTCGGAGCAGCAATGGGATGAAGCAGAAACTGCTCTGGAATTAGCGCTGAAACACAAGAAGCTTATCTGGGAAGTAGAAGCAGGTGAAGGTGCATTTTACGGACCAAAAATAGATTTTTCTCTCAAGGATAGTATCGGCAGGGTGTGGCAATGTGGCACGCTCCAGCTTGATTTCTCCATGCCAGAGAGGTTGGGTGCAGAATTTGTTGCTAAGGATAACACGCGCCAAGTGCCAGTAATGCTGCACCGTGCAATTTTAGGATCATTAGAACGCTTCATTGGCATTCTCATCGAGAATCATGCTGGAGCACTTCCCTTGTGGCTTTCACCGAATCAGGTAGTGGTACTGAACATTTCTGAACGACAAGCAGATTACGCAAAAAAAATAACTGAAGAACTCAAGCGCAATGGCATCCGAGCACATGCGGACTTGAGAAATGAAAAAATACCCTATAAAATACGGGAATATAGTTTACAAAAGCTGCCCTATCAGATCATTGTGGGTTCCAAGGAAGTAGCAACTCAATCGGTTGCTGTGCGTACCCGGTCTGGTTCTGATCTTGGTCAAATGTCTCTTCAGGTATTTATTGAACGCCTTAAAATAGAGATATCTACGAAGATAGGCGCAGCTTAATTTATTTAACAAACTCGGGGAACTACTATAGCTCAGGAAAAAGTAGCACGTGTCAATTATGAGATTAATGCGCCGGAAGTGCGTTTAATAGGTGTGAAAGGAGAACAGATAGGTATCGTCGCTCTGGAGAACGCTATATCTTTAGCGGAGGAGGCTGAGATAGATTTGGTTGAAATTGCTCCCACTGCCAAGCCTCCAGTATGTCGTTTAATGGATTATGGCAAGTTCCGTTATCAAGAAAGTAAGAAAAAACACGAGGCTAAGCTAAAGCAAAAACAAGTACAAATCAAAGAAGTAAAATTCCGTCCGAATACAGACGACGGTGACTATAATATCAAGCTTCGCAACTTGATTGGCTTCTTAGCGGAAGGAGACAAAGCTAAGGTTACGCTCCGTTTTCGCGGACGTGAAATGGCGCATCAGGAATTCGGTGTACGCCTACTTGAGCGAGTAAGAAACGACTTGGATACTTATGCGACAGTAGAGCAGTTTCCAAGAATGGAAGGACGACAAATGGTAATGGTTCTATCACCCAAGAAAAAGGAGGTGAAGACGGCCAAGCCCAAAGAAACCAAGCTGAAGGAAATTAAACCAAATATGGTTGAGGAAGACAACAACGCAACACAGAATCCCAAGAATTTGGAAACAAATTTTACGGTTGAAACTAAAACAACAGCTGAGAAGCTTTAAAAATGAAGTGGCGAAACACTGAAGATTAGCTGTAAATGTGTATATATAGTTTCGGGTCTGGTAAAAACCATATCTTACCTTTTAGTAAAAAAAAACCAAGTGATGTTTAGGTTATAAAAGCTTTCGAGTTAGGAAACACCTAGCGTCATCTTAAAACAACAGGAGTTATGTCATGCCCAAAATGAAGACCAAGCGCGGTGCCGCCAAGCGCTTTAAAGTAAGGGCTGGCGGTAGTATCAAACGCTCGCATGCATTCAAGCGCCATATCCTCACAAAAAAAACTACCAAGAATAAGCGCCAGCTGAGAGGGACTACCGAGGTTAATCATAGTAACGTAGCGTCTGTACACGCTATGATACCCTACGCCTAAGGAGAAACGTCATGCCTAGAGTGAGACGTGGTGTAACGGCTCATGCCCGCCACAAGAAAGTGTTGAATTTAGCCAAGGGATACCGCGGACGCCGCAAGAATGTTTATCGAATCGCCAAGGAAGCGGTAATGAAAGCAGGGGAGTACGCTTACCGGGACCGTCGTCAGAAGAAGCGTCAATTTCGTGCCCTTTGGATCACTCGCATTAACGCCGCTGCGCGTGAATGTGGCCTATCCTACAGCGTCTTCATGAGAGGGTTAAAGAAAGCTGCAATCGAGGTAGATCGAAAAGTTCTGGCTGATATCGCTGTCTTTGACAAGCCAACCTTCGTGAAATTAGTTGAACAAGCTAAAGCCAGCCTCGCCACATAGCTGGCCATAGCGAAAGAAGCGGTAAGGAGGCTAGGGGTAGAAACGCCTTGGCCTCTTTTTTTCTTGTACTGTTAGGGTAGCCCGTCCTACATTGTGTTCCCATGAACAACAACCTAGAAAACCTTCTCAATGAAGCTAAAAACCTGTTCGATAGCATAGATAATACTACTGAGCTTGAACAGGCAAAGGCCCACTATCTTGGCAAAAATGGCGTGCTAACTGAGATGCTGAGGGGATTGGGAAAGCTTTCCCCCGAAGAACGACCTATCATGGGTAGCCACATCAACAAGTTGAAGGAGGCATTAGAATCAACCATTAATTACCGTCGTGAAACGATTCTGTCCAAAGAAATGGAAGCACAATTGACTGGAGAAGCGCTTGACGTAACCCTATCAGGACGTGGCCTGGGAATAGGTGGCTTGCACCCAGTGACAAGAACACTGGAACGCATCGAATTATTATTCCGTTCAATTGGCTTTACCGTGGTCTCAGGCCCCGAGATCGAAACTGATTTCTACAATTTTACTGCACTTAACATCCCAGAAAATCATCCAGCACGAGCAATGCACGACACGTTCTATATTGCTGATGAATCAAATGAGTATTTGCTGCGCACCCATACATCACCAGTTCAAATCCGTTACATGCAAAGTAAGCAACCACCAATCAAGGTGATTGCACCAGGTCGGGTGTACCGATGTGATTCTGATGTGACCCATACACCTATGTTCCATCAAGTAGAGGGTTTATGGATAGACGAAAATGCCAATTTTTCAGCTCTAAAAGGCATATTGGTGGATTTTATAAAAAAATTCTCAGAACATGAGGAGTTGTCGACTCGCTTCCGCCCTTCGTTCTTTCCATTTACTGAACCCTCGGCCGAGATGGATATTAGCTGTGCTATGTGCAACAACAAAGGTTGCAGAGTATGCGGATACACTGGTTGGCTGGAAATACTGGGTTGCGGAATGGTACACCCCAAAGTCCTGAAACATGTCAACATAGATAGTGAAAAATACATTGGTTTTGCCTTCGGGGTGGGTGTAGAACGATTAGCGATGCTAAGGTATGGGGTGAACGATATACGAATGTTTTTTGAAAATGATTTACGGTTCTTGAAACAGTTTAATTGAAACTATAAATTGCGCCTTCTGCAAGAATAGCAAATAACTATGAAATTTTCTGAGAGCTGGCTTCGCACTTTAGTTAACCCATCGCTTTCAAGTAGCGAGCTAGCTCATTCGCTAACCATGGCTGGTCTGGAGGTGGAAGCCATTGAGTCTGCCGCGCCAGACTTTAACAAAGTAGTAGTGGCTGAAGTACTGTCAGTAAAGAAGCATCCGGATGCAGATCGTCTTAATGTATGCCAGGTAAATGTAGGTGAAGCTATACATAATAAGCCCCTACAAATTGTTTGTGGCGCCACTAACGTTTGTGTCGGGGCGAAAGTACCATGTGCACTGATCGGTGCACAATTGCCGCTTATGAACATTAAACAGGTTAGAGTACGTGGAGTGGAATCATTTGGTATGTTATGTTCAACCAAAGAACTAGGTATAGGCGAAGCAGCAGAGGGGCTATTATTACTTCCCAGTGATGCACCAACAGGCACAGATTTCCGCAATTACTATGAGCTTGATGACAAACTCTTTACGCTGAAGTTAACCCCTAACCGTGCCGATTGCTTAGGACTGTCAGGTGTAGCGCGAGAAGTAGCAACAATTGTTTCAGCAAAACTTAACCCGATTGAAATTAAGCTAGTCAAAAGTGAGATCTGCGATGCCTTGACTGTGCACGTAGATGAGCCAGATGCATGCCCGCTTTATTGTGGTAGGGTAATACGTAACATTCATCTAGACATACCCACGCCAACATGGATGACTCGACGATTAGAACGAAGTGGAATACGCGCAGTCAACTCGGTTGTAGATGTAACTAATTACGTGATGCTAGAAACTGGTCAGCCAATGCATGCTTTCAATCTTGCAAAGATTGCTCGTGAACTTTCAGGAATTATTCATGTACGCTACGCTAATTCAGGCGAAAAACTATTATTATTAAATGGCGAAAACCTTGCGCTGCAATCTGATATGTTACTGATCACTGATGAAGTTAACCCCCTGGCATTGGCGGGCATCATGGGCGGAAGCGAGAGTAGGGTAGAACAGGGCGCTACCGACCTATTCCTTGAAAGCGCATTTTTCAGCCCTAGAGTAATAGCCGGAAAAAGCCTTCAACTTGGAATCAGTTCAGATTCAGCTCACCGCTTCGAACGTGGTGTAGATTTTGCAACCACGCGCAACGCGATGGAACGAGCCACAAGTTTGATACTAGATATCTGTGGTGGCCAAGCAGGACCAATTACTGAAGTAAAGGGGAAAATGCCCCAACGTAACCCTATTCTCCTGCAAATGAAGCGAGTACAACTTATACTGGGCATTAATCTTGATAAAAACAAGATAACTGAATTGTTGCAGCGTTTGCAATTCAATTTTTCTATTAAAAAAGAAATATTTCATGTGATACCACCAACATATAGATTTGATTTAGTTATTGAAGAAGATTTAATCGAAGAAATTGCGCGCATTTATGGATATAACCATATTCCAGCTAATTTACCGCTCATAAGTTTGAATATACAGCCTGAACCTGAGGCAGTCCACACGCCAATGCAACTACGAAGAATTCTAGTAGCACGTGATTACCAGGAAGTAATTAATTACGCATTTGTAGACGCAGAGTGGGAGAAAAATTTTTCTAATAATTCAACACCTGTGATGTTGAAAAATCCCATTTCTAGTCAAATGGGTGCAATGCGCAGCAACTTAATTGGAGGACTTATTTCAAACCTACAATTTAATCTTAACCGCAAGCAAACTAGAATTCGATTGTTTGAGATTGGGTCCTGCTTCGTTAGAGAGAATGAAACTTACGTACAATCAGAAAAACTAGCTGGACTGTGCTATGGTGATATCGTGGCTGAGCAATGGGGTTTACCTGAACGCAATGTAGATTTTTATGATGCCAAGGCTGATATTGAAGCGTTATTCTGGCCAGAAATCATAAGTTTTGAAGGAACATCCCATCCCGCGATACATCCTGGCAAATCAGCACAGATCCGCCTAGGTGAAAAAATCGCTGGGTGGCTAGGAGAACTTCACCCCCGTTGGCAACAGAAAGCAGATTTACCCAAATCTGTTGTGCTATTTGAACTTGACCTTGATAGCTTGATGAGGCGAACCTTACCAACGGTAGGAGAAATTCCAAAATATCCGTCTGTACGACGCGATATTGCTGTGATAGTAGCAGATGGTATCAACGCCCAATCACTGCTAGAGAGTATGCGGGCCTTGAATTCACCCATCATTTCAGAAATTGCCCTGTTTGATGTTTACCGTGGCGAGGGAATGACGCGTGGTAAAAAAAGTCTTGCATTCCGTGTGTTATTACAAGATACTAAAAAAACGTTAACCGACGCAGAAGCAGATTTCGTCATCACGAAATTGATAAAGATTCTGGAAAATAAATTTGAAGCAAAACTCCGTAATTAAGTATAAATGAACAAACTTAGTGTAAGTCCAAAAAATCTATAAACATTTTAGGAAAAACTCCGTAATTAAGTATAAATAGACAAACTTAGCGTAAATCAAAAAATCAATAAACAAGTAAGGAGAAAAAAAGTATGACCTTAACAAAGGCTGAATTATCAGATTTATTATTTGAGAAAGTTGGCTTAAACAAGCGTGAGGCCAAAGATATGGTGGACTCTTTTTACGAAGAGGTTCGTACTGCACTACAAAATGGCAATGGGGTCAAGCTATCAGGCTTCGGAAATTTCCAGTTACGCGACAAACCACAACGTCCTGGCCGCAACCCCAAGACCGGAGAAGAGGTCCAGATTACTGCGCGACGCGTGGTGACTTTCCACGCTAGTCAAAAATTGAAGGCAATGGTGGAAAAAACCCATAATGGGAAGCATATCACCTAGCAGTGCTTTGCCGCCCATTCCGGCAAAGCGTTATTTCACTATAGGCGAAGTTAGTGTGCTATGTTGCGTCAAGCCACATGTGCTGCGCTACTGGGAGCAAGAATTCTCGCAATTGAAGCCGGTTAAACGTCGAGGCAACCGCCGTTACTATCAGCACCATGAAGTATTGCTAATCCGCCTTATTCGAGAACTACTCTACGGTCAGGGATTTACCATCAATGGTGCTCGTAGTCGTCTAGAACAAGATATGTCTGAACCAATATCTAACACAACAAGCGCTTCTTCTGTTGCTGAACTCCTTACACCAGTTAATTTGGCAATGTTACAAGGTGAAATTAAGAACGTTGTATCTTTGCTTCGATCATGATTTGTTTTGCCAGTTTATTCTCATTCTGTACAGTACTAGACACTAAAATCAATTCCTTACGTTAAGGCTTGTTGCTATAATCCGCACCTTCGGGGCGTAGCGCAGCCTGGTAGCGTACTTGCATGGGGTGCAAGTGGTCGGAGGTTCAAATCCTCTCGCCCCGACCAGTAAATTGGTTGGTTGGTCAATAATTACATATATTTTAGATCTAATATCAGTTGAATTGCGTGCTTCATTTCCTGAATAATTTCAAAATAACTTGGCTCTTTCCAAATGCGCATATTACTCAGTAACGACGACGGATATTTTGCGCCAGGTCTAACCTCGCTTGTCGAAACACTTTCCTCTATTGCAGACACAGTAGTAGTTGCGCCAGAGCGCGACCGTAGCGGTTCTAGTAATTCGCTTACGCTAGATCGCCCTCTTAGTTTGCACAAATCTCACAATGGTTTCTATTATGTAAACGGTACACCCACAGACTGTGTGCACCTAGCAGTTACTGGCATGCTTGATAAACTACCAGATATGGTGATATCCGGTATCAACGATGGCGCTAATATGGGCGACGACACTATTTACTCAGGCACAGTTGCTGCTGCCACTGAAGGGTTCTTATTAGGTATACCTTCGCTTGCCCTGTCTCTCGCAAATGTTTCCGATGAAAATTTCTCTACTGCTGCACGTGTTGCGACTGATATTGTACAACGATTTAAACAAAACAAATTCCATGAGCCGATACTACTTAACATTAATGTACCTGATATTCCGTACGAGCATCTGCAGGGCACTGAAGTAACACGACTTGGACGACGCCACAAAGCTGAAGCGGTAGTCAAATCACAAAGTCCACGTGGCGAAATAGTATACTGGGTGGGAGCAGCAGGTGCAGTTCAGGATGCCGGCGAAGGCACGGATTTTCATGCAATCCAACTGAATCGAGTATCGGTCACACCACTACAAATTGACCTGACCCAATACGGACAGATAGATACAGTAAAACAGTGGCTAAAATAGCGAATATATATTCAGAGTATTTTGTATGTTGAAGATTCTACATTTTAGGGGATATTGAGTTTGAATATCTACCATTCAGGTATCGGTATGACTTCTCAGCGTACCCGCGTGCGTATGATCGATCGTTTACGCAGACAAAATATTGTGGATGAAGTGGTTTTGACAACAATGAACTCTGTTCCACGTCACATTTTTGTCGAGGAAGTTCTGGCAAGTCGTGCCTACGATGATGTTGCACTACCTATTAATTTTGGACAGACCATTTCAAGCCCATTTATTGTGGCACGCATGAGTGAATTGCTACGAGCAGGCTCAAATCTTGGTAAGATTCTTGAAATTGGGACAGGCTGTGGCTACCAAACAGCTATATTGGCGCAACTGGCAGATGAGATTTATTCAATCGAACGCATCGGGCCGTTACTCGCCCGCACTCGTGCCCGTCTGCGAGAGCTTCGTCTTAACAATGTTCGCTTAAAGCATGCAGATGGCCTCCTTGGACTACCTGAAGTCGCGCCATTCGATGGTATTATTATGACGGGTGCAACTACGCATGTTCCTTCTACATTACTGGCACAATTAGCGATCGGTGGTAGAATGGTTTTTCCCAAAGGAAGCCAAGAACAATATCTGTGCGTAATTGAACGCAACTCGCAAGGTTATGCCGAAACTGTTCTGGATGAAGTGAGATTTGTGCCAATTCTGTCAGGTACCGTAAAAGATTAAGCTATACAGAATGAGAAATAGAGAATGAAAGATAGTAATTTGAAGCTAGGGAGCTTGGACAGTAACGGCCTTCCCACCACTGTTGTTGAGAACTTCGAGCATACCCAATCTCAAGGGAGATCTTTCCCTGCCTTGTTTTTGCTACATTCCATTCTCTGTCTTCTGATTGTCGGTTGCGTCTCCACTCGACACGCTCCAATAACCAAAAGCGCTCCACCCACAGAGAGCAAGTCTCTAAAAACTACTAAGTCTTATACTGTGCAGAAAGGCGATACACTTTACAGCATTGCGCATAACCATGGTATTGATTACATGGATTTAGCAGAGTGGAATAGTATAGGAAACCCTAGCGCCATAAATGTCGGTCAACAACTTAGTTTATCTTCGCCTACTCAACTAGCAAAGCCATCTATTTTTGCGCTCCCTGGGCCGGAACCATTATCAACGGTCAAGCCCATTCCTGAAGCTACTCCAACATCAAACGAAGATCCTGCTTCTCCCGTTGTTACGTTGAAAATTGAACCCAAGGCTTTGAAACTAGCATACTCGGAGCAAGCAGTATCACAGTTGAAGGAATCTGAGAATGCACATCCAGTAGCTATGACAAATACAACAGACGAAAAACATACTGAAATAAAAAGCGCCTCTGTGCCATCTTCCACGGATATTACTCATGAGGATAGCGGCATTGAATGGATCTGGCCTACCGAAGGAAGGGTATCAAGCCATTTTTCAGAAAGTACTAAAGGTATGGATATTTCAGGTAAGACAGGGCAACCTGTTTTGGCTTCCGCTAAGGGAAAAGTAGTCTACAGCGGCACTGGATTACGTGGCTATGGCCAGCTCATTATCATAAAACATAACAGCACCTACCTTAGCGCTTATGCTCATAACAGAAAACTCCTGGTGAAGGAAGGACAAACAGTATCTAAAGGACAAAAAATAGCAGAAATGGGAAATACCGACAGCAAACTGGTAAGGCTTCATTTTGAAATCCGCAAGAATGGGAAACCAGTGGACCCACTCAAACATCTACCAGAACATTTGCCAGAGACATCTGGATAAATAATCCCTTGATTTACCAGCAATAATCTAACAGCAAACCATGCACCCGATATGATTTGTGAGAAATTGCTATATGATCAACTTGGTAGCGCCAAATATATCGTACTGTATGATTATGTAAGACAATAATGGGAAAAATGATATTGTTAAGCAGAACGCTGGGTGTACTTTCAACCCTAGCAACAGACACTTTTTGATCATTTATTTGCTTTGAAACTTTAATTCGTAAATCTGCTAAATGGCTCTAAAATACTTAACTCACTATGGCGCGGCACTGTACAGATTGACTTCTTTTCAGTTTATGAAAACAGCGGCATAAATGAACTGAAAGCAATTTCTTATCAAGTATTAAATCAACCAAACTATGTCACAATCAAGAATTCCTCTATCAACCCCCTGCACATATACAGAAGATGAAATTTGCCAATTGGTTCATTCTTTTTATGCAAAAGCTAGAAAAGATTCATCATTGGGTCCGATCTTCGAAGCACATGTTACTGATTGGGAAACCCATTTTGTACAAATGACTGATTTCTGGTCAGGCAATTTGCTAGGTACCAGCCGTTTTCATGGTGCTCCCATGCCCAAACATTTGGCTATACCAAATCTTCGTCCTGAGTTATTTGAGCGGTGGCTGCAACTCTTTAAGCAAACTACTCGGGAACTTGGGAACCCAGCTCTGCAACTGCATGCAAACACGCTTGCTTATCGAATAGCATGCAGATTGTGGGCAGGATACCAAATGCAACACTATCCTGATAAACCACTATTGGCACTGCGGGAAATATAAATTGCTCAGCTTTTGATCAGTGTCTTGGAACAATACACGATGCCTATTGTCACGACTTTCCTCACAATATCTAATAAAATACGGACTCAAATCTGGAACCATGCGTAATTGCTGTTCCATGTAAATTCCAAGCTCATTTCTTAGCAATGAACAGAGCATCGCTATATTTAATAGTTGTAGTTAGCAGAACTGTCTGGCTCAACTAACTAGGAGTCAGTTCATGAAACACAAATATTTCATATATACTTAGCCCTAAGAGAGAAGGGTGTGTGTTTATTTTTTCTATCTGAGAAATTAAGTTGTATCCCATTTAGAAACTGAAATGGAATATTCAATTAATTGGAATCTTATCAATCGTCAATGCCTCATGTTTTTCTGAAGAATTCGATTGTGTTGCTAAATGGGAAAAGAAGGTAAGGTTAATTTCTTAATAACATAGGAGACAAAATAATGATCAACGATAAAACTAGGAATTCTCCCGCAGGAGCGCAACATTTATTGCCTCCCCTGCCCTACGCAGATAATGCACTAGATCCTGTAATCTCAGCACGTACAATGAGTATCCACTATGGCAAGCATCACAAAACTTATGTTGATAACCTGAACAAACTAATAACTGGGACAGAACTTACAGATTTGACATTACAAGAGGTTATCTCTGCAACAGTTGGTCAAGCTGATAAAGCCGGTATATTTAACCATGCCGCCCAAGTTTGGAACCACACTTTTTACTGGAACAGTCTATCTCCAAAAGGTGGCGGCGAACCCCCCTTAGTTTTGAAGCAGAAAATAGAGAGCTCTTTCGGTGACCTGGACTCATGCAAAAAGGAGCTAGCTACTGCAGCAATGACTCAATTCGGAAGTGGTTGGGCGTGGCTAATAATGAATGGCGATAAGCTTGAGGTTACCAAGACAGCCAATGCGGAATTACCTTTAACCAAAGGGATAAAGCCGCTTCTGGTTATTGACGTATGGGAACATGCTTACTATCTTGATTATCAAAACCGCCGAGTGGACTATGTCAACGCAGTTATCGAAAAACTAATCAATTGGGGTTTTGCAGAAAGTAACCTTGGATAGTATTGTCCTAACACCACTGTGACCAAAGATATACAAAAACAGCTAGAAATTATCAAGCGTGGCTGCGACGAGCTTCTGGTAGAAGAAGAACTCAAACAAAGGCTTTCTACAGGTCTTCCGCTAAGAATCAAGGCTGGGTTTGATCCCACTGCCCCTGATTTACATTTGGGTCATACAGTTCTGCTCAACAAAATGCGCCAGTTGCAGGATTTAGGCCATCATGTTCTGTTTCTGATCGGTGATTTTACTGGCATGATAGGCGACCCTAGTGGTAAGAATGCCACCCGTCCTCCCCTAACCCAGAAACAAGTTGCAGAAAACGCGATATCCTATACCGATCAGGTATTCAAGATACTGAGGTCCGATCAAACCGAAGTGGTGTTTAACTCCAAATGGATGAATAAGCTGAATGCAACTGACCTGATCAAACTAGCGGCAACTCATACCGTCGCTCGTATGTTAGAACGGGATGATTTCGGCAAACGATACCAAAGCAATCAGCCCATTGCTATTCACGAATTATTGTATCCGCTGATCCAAGCCTACGATTCGGTCATGCTTAAAGCAGATATTGAACTAGGTGGTACTGATCAAAAGTTCAATTTGCTAATGGGACGTGAATTGCAAAAGCATTTTGACCAACCGCCTCAATGTATTCTCACCATGCCACTCCTAGAAGGGCTTGATGGAGTCAACAAAATGTCTAAATCTATGGGTAACTATATTGGTATAGATGAAAGTGCTGAAGAAATATTTGGTAAACTAATGTCGACTTCTGATGAGTTGATGTGGCGTTATATAGAATTACTATCATTTGAATCGTTAGATACTATCAACCTATGGAAGCAGGAAGTGGAACAAGGTCGTAATCCACGCGATATAAAAGTGATATTTGCTAAGGAAGTCGTGGCCCGTTTTCACAGCGAGCGGGATGCAGAGGCAGCATTAACCAACTTCGAGGCACGTTTCAAACATGGCGCGCTACCAGAAGATATGCCGGAGGAAAATCTGCATGCTGAAGGTGATGGATTAACTATAGCAAAAATTCTAAAGCAAACTGGACTCACTGCCAGTACAACAGAAGCACTCCGCATGGTCGAACAGGGAGGTGTAAAATTAAACGGGGAAAAAATAAGTGACAAGAATTTAAAGATAAAACGTGGTACGACTGCAGTAGTACAAGTAGGAAAACGAAAATTCTCTAAAGTAAAAATCCTTTGATTTTCACAATATATATTTAGAAATACCAGAAACACCTTGATCCCCGTATTAGGTATCTGTATAATTTATCGGTTCACTGTCTACTTTTGAACCCGTGGGCAGTCTTGTTCTTTAAAAATTTGCAGCCGATAGGTGTGGGCGCTTGACTGGGACGTCCGTGTGTTCTGTCTTTCGAGATGGAGTATTCGGGCAGCTTAGAAGTTGAAGTGCTCGCACGATGTAACAAGGTAACACGTCAAGCGAGAGTTGTAACAGTATTGAACTGAAGAGTTTGATCCTGGCTCAGATTGAACGCTGGCGGCATGCTTTACACATGCAAGTCGAACGGCAGCACGGGGGCAACCCTGGTGGCGAGTGGCGAACGGGTGAGGAATGCACCGGAACGTATCTTCAAGTGGGGGATAACGCATCGAAAGGTGTGCTAATACCGCATAATCTCTGAGGAGAAAAGCAGGGGATCGCAAGACCTTGCGCTTTTGGAGCGGCCGATGCCTGATTAGCTTGTTGGTGAGGTAAAAGCTCACCAAGGCTCCGATCAGTAGCTGGTCTGAGAGGACGACCAGCCACACTGGGACTGAGACACGGCCCAGACTCCTACGGGAGGCAGCAGTGGGGAATTTTGGACAATGGGGGCAACCCTGATCCAGCCATGCCGCGTGAGTGAAGAAGGCCTTCGGGTTGTAAAGCTCTTTCAGCCGGAACGAAACGGTCACGGTTAATACCCGTGACTACTGACGGTACCGGAAGAAGAAGCACCGGCTAACTACGTGCCAGCAGCCGCGGTAATACGTAGGGTGCGAGCGTTAATCGGAATTACTGGGCGTAAAGCGTGCGCAGGCGGTTTTGTAAGTCAGATGTGAAATCCCCGGGCTTAACCTGGGAACTGCGTTTGAAACTGCAAGGCTAGAGTGTGGCAGAGGGGGGTGGAATTCCGCGTGTAGCAGTGAAATGCGTAGAGATGTGGAGGAACACCGATGGCGAAGGCAGCCCCCTGGGTCAACACTGACGCTCAGGCACGAAAGCATGGGGAGCAAACAGGATTAGATACCCTGGTAGTCCATGCCCTAAACGATGTCAACTAGTTGTCGGGTCTTAACGGGCTTGGTAACGTAGCTAACGCGTGAAGTTGACCGCCTGGGGAGTACGATCGCAAGATTAAAACTCAAAGGAATTGACGGGGACCCGCACAAGCGGTGGATTATGTGGATTAATTCGATGCAACGCGAAAAACCTTACCTACCCTTGACATGTATTGAAACCCGCAGAGATGTGGGTGTGCCCGAAAGGGAACGATAACACAGGTGCTGCATGGCTGTCGTCAGCTCGTGTCGTGAGATGTTGGGTTAAGTCCCGCAACGAGCGCAACCCTTGTCATTAGTTGCCATCATTTAGTTGGGCACTTTAATGAGACTGCCGGTGACAAACCGGAGGAAGGTGGGGATGACGTCAAGTCCTCATGGCCCTTATGGGTAGGGCTTCACACGTAATACAATGGCGCGTACAGAGGGTTGCCAACCCGCAAGGGGGAGCTAATCTCAGAAAGCGCGTCGTAGTCCGGATCGGAGTCTGCAACTCGACTCCGTGAAGTCGGAATCGCTAGTAATCGCGGATCAGCATGTCGCGGTGAATACGTTCCCGGGTCTTGTACACACCGCCCGTCACACCATGGGAGTGGGTTCCACCAGAAGCAGGTAGTCTAACCGCAAGGAGGGCGCTTGCCACGGTGAGATTCATGACTGGGGTGAAGTCGTAACAAGGTAGCCGTAGGGGAACCTGCGGCTGGATGACCTCCTTTCAAGAGAAGCTCCCGGTTTAAGTGTCCACAACCTATCGGTTGTTCAAAAAGCAGGGGCTAAGGGGTTAAGCTGAGGACTTGAGAAAACAACACAGCATTGGCCATGGACCCTTATATTTAGGGTCTGTAGCTCAGTTGGTTAGAGCACACGCTTGATAAGCGTGGGGTCGGTGGTTCAAATCCACCCAGACCTACCAACATCGGGGGTGTAGCTCAATTGGTAGAGCACCTGCTTTGCAAGCAGGGGGTCGTCGGTTCGATTCCGGTCACCTCCACCAAGTCGGTCAGACAAGTTTGGTAGTTTTAAAAACCAGAAGTAAACGAAGACGCTTACTTCTGGTTTTTAACCAGCGGCTGTACTATAAGGAAATAGCAGTGAGGATGATTAATAAAGCCGTATTTCTGACTTTAGGTTCCTTACTCTTCTTTCCTGATGTTCTTTAAAAATTTGGAAGAAGTAAAGTATTTCGTATTCTGTAGGAGTCTGTGATCTTTGTGATCCAGGCTTCGTGTTATTAGAAATGCGAAATAATGGGTTAGATTGTATCTGCGTATCGTATTTTTAGTCGGATGCGATGCGTACAAACAACCTGTAGCCAAGTGGTTTTGGATGATGAGGTTAATTTCTTTGAGGTCATTAGGTTTTGATTGACTTCGTTCCTCAGACTCTTAAAGCCCTTAAGGTTATAGGATCAAGCGAATAAGTGCATATGGTGGATGCCTTGGCGATTACAGGCGATGAAGGGCGTGGAAGCCTGCGAAAAGCTCCGGGGAGCTGGCAAACAAGCATTGATCCGGAGATGTCCGAATGGGGAAACCCGGCCCGCAAGGGTCAACCTTGGCTGAATACATAGGTCAAGCGTGGCAAACCTGGCGAACTGAAACATCTAAGTAGCCAGAGGAACAGAAATCAACCGAGATTCCCAGAGTAGCGGCGAGCGAAATGGGAGGAGCCTTCAACTTTTAGCATTTAAACTAGCCAAGCCGTCTGGAAAGTCGGGCCATAGTGGGTGATAGCCCCGTAGGTGAAAGTTTAAATGTGGAACTAGGGTTGAAACAAGTAGGGCGGGACACGAGAAATCCTGTTTGAATATGGGGGGACCATCCTCCAAGGCTAAATACTCGTAATCGACCGATAGTGAACCAGTACCGTGAGGGAAAGGCGAAAAGAACCCCGGGAGGGGAGTGAAATAGATCCTGAAACCGTATGCATACAAACAGTGGGAGCCCCTGCTTAAAGAACCTTTGTTTTTTGCTTTATTTTTTGGTAAGTAGAATAAATCAAAATTATAAAGGGTGAAGAAATCTTTTTTGGGAAAAGAACCCCAAGGGTTCTTTAAGCAGGGGTGACTGCGTACCTTTTGTATAATGGGTCAGCGACTTACATTCAGTAGCAAGCTTAACCAAATAGGGGAAGCGTAGCGAAAGCGAGTCTTAATAGGGCGTTTAGTTGCTGGGTGTAGACCCGAAACCAGATGATCTACTCATGGCCAGGATGAAGCGGGGGTAACACCTCGTGGAGGTCCGAACCCACTAATGTTGAAAAATTAGGGGATGAGCTGTGGGTAGGGGTGAAAGGCTAAACAAATCTGGAAATAGCTGGTTCTCTCCGAAAACTATTTAGGTAGTGCCTCACGTATCACCTTTGGGGGTAGAGCACTGTTATGGCTAGGGGGCCGCTTAGGCTTACCAAACCATGGCAAACTCCGAATACCGAAGAGTGCAAGCGTGGGAGACAGACATTGGGTGCTAACGTCCGGTGTCGAAAGGGAAACAACCCAGACCCTCAGCTAAGGTCCCAAAGTACAGTTAAGTGGTAAACGAGGTGGGAAGGCAAAAACAGTCAGGAAGTTGGCGTAGAAGCAGCCATCTTTTAAAGAAAGCGTAATAGCTCACTGATCGAGTCGTCCTGCGCGGAAGATGTAACGGGGCTCAAACTGTACACCGAAGCTAGGGATCTACATGCAAGTGTAGATGGTAGGAGAGCGTTCCGTAGGCCTGCGAAGGTGGCTTGTGAAGGCTGCTGGAGGTATCGGAAGTGCGAATGCTGACATGAGTAGCGATAAAGGGAGTGAAAGGCTCCCTCGCCGTAAGCCCAAGGTTTCCTGTGCAACGTTCATCGGCGCAGGGTGAGTCGGCCCCTAAGGTGAGGCAGAAATGCGTAGCTGATGGGAAACTGGTTAATATTCCAGTACCTTTGTTCAATGCGATGTGGGGACGGAGAAGGTTAACTCAGCCGGGTGTTGGATGTCCCGGTTCAAGCGTGTAGATATGCTGCCTAGGCAAATCCGGGCGGCTTAGTTGAGGCGCGATAACGCAACGCCCCTCGGGGCGCCAAGTGAGTGATACCCTGCTTCCAGGAAAAGCCACTAAGCTTCAGTTGAATAAAGACCGTACCGCAAACCGACACAGGTGGGCGGGATGAAAATTCTAAGGCGCTTGAGAGAACTCAGGAGAAGGAACTCGGCAAATTGACACCGTAACTTCGGGATAAGGTGTACCCTCGGTACGTGTAGCGCCTCGCGCGTGAAGCGGATGAGGGTTGCAAAGAAATGGTGGCTGCGACTGTTTAATAAAAACACAGCACTCTGCAAACACGCAAGTGGACGTATAGAGTGTGACGCCTGCCCGGTGCCGGAAGGTTAAATGATGGGGTGCAAGCTCTTGATTGAAGCCCCGGTAAACGGCGGCCGTAACTATAACGGTCCTAAGGTAGCGAAATTCCTTGTCGGGTAAGTTCCGACCTGCACGAATGGCGTAACGATGGCCACACTGTCTCCTCCTGGGACTCAGCGAAGTTGAAATGGTTGTGAAGATGCAATCTACCCGCGGCTAGACGGAAAGACCCCGTGCACCTTTACTGTAGCTTTACATTGGGCTTTGAGAATATCTGTGTAGGATAGGTGGGAGGCATTGAAGTGGACTCGCTAGAGTTCATGGAGCCAACGTTGAAATACCACCCTGATGTTGTTGAGGTTCTAACCTAGGTCCATTATCTGGATCGGGGACCGTGTATGGTAGGCAGTTTGACTGGGGCGGTCTCCTCCCAAAGAGTAACGGAGGAGTACTAAGGTACGCTAGGTACGGTCGGAAATCGTGCTGATAGTGCAATGGCAAAAGCGTGCTTGACTGCGAGACTGACAAGTCGAGCAGATGCGAAAGCAGGTCATAGTGATCCGGTGGTTCTGTATGGAAGGGCCATCGCTCAACGGATAAAAGGTACGCCGGGGATAACAGGCTAATTCCTCCCAAGAGTTCATATCGACGGGGGAGTTTGGCACCTCGATGTCGGCTCATCACATCCTGGGGCTGTAGCCGGTCCCAAGGGTATGGCTGTTCGCCATTTAAAGTGGTACGTGAGCTGGGTTTAAAACGTCGTGAGACAGTTTGGTCCCTATCTGCCGTGGGCGCTGGAAGTTTGAGAGGACCTGCTCCTAGTACGAGAGGACCGGAGTGGACGCACCTCTGGTGTACCGGTTATGACGCCAGTCGTATTGCCGGGTAGCTAAGTGCGGAAGAGATAACCGCTGAAAGCATCTAAGCGGGAAACTCACCTCAAGATGAGACTTCCCGGGGGTTAAACCCCCCTAAAGGTTCGTCGAAGACTACGACGTTGATAGGTCGGATGTGGAAGCGCAGCAATGCGTTGAGCTAACCGATACTAATTGACCGTGCGGCTTGATCCTATAACCTTGAGCATATCGTTGAATGTGATGATTAAAAGCATATTAATTAGCTTTTAATCTCACCCGAAACGTCAAATAGGTTGTTTGTGTTCAAATACAATCTACCCAATTACCAATTTATTTCTTCCAGACCGAGGCATGCCGATTGAAAAAATCAGGAACCTAATAATCGTGTACTCTATCACTTCCTGGTTATAGTTACGCTTGGCGGCCATAGCGCTTTGGATCCACCCCTTCCCATCCCGAACAGGACCGTGAAACGAAGTTGCGCCGATGATAGTGTGCACTTCGCATGTGAAAGTAGGTCACCGCCAGGCACCTTACAATAAGAAAGCCCCGACGCGTCAAGGTCGGGGCTTTCTATTATGTGTAAAACTATAGAACCCCTTAGGTAAACCACTTATTAAACTAAGTACCATAACTAACACAAAGCATTTAATGCTGGCTATGCTCAGGATGGTAAATTACAAATTCTGAGTATGGTTATTAAACCAGAACCAGACAACGTAGAAATTACTAGCCGAGTTTGTAGGGTGTCAGCAATTGTTGCAGACGGACACTTAATGGAACGAAAGTGTCCCCTCCCTTCCATTAGAACCACTTCCCCATAACTCCAAATAAAGAATGTAAACAACCGCAAAAAAATACTGCATAATCACCACAAATTTTATTTTAATTCGGAGGCTAACTTTGAATGAGTGGGTAAGCCACCCAATGGCACAAAGTATTATCGCCCCTTTCATCGCTGCACTGATTGCTTCTAAATTACTCAATCGTCTGCGGCTATCAGGTCTTGCTGTAATTGCGGGATTCTGTGCAGTTGTTTATCTTGCTGCAGATTTCAATTTTGAACCGCTCTCTGCCATAAAAAAAATTGTTCTGTCTGGGCTGATTGCTGCTGTCATTGGACTGTTGCTTGATTTAACACCAAACTGGCGGTTTATGCGTTACTTAATTGTAATCGCTTGCAGTAACGTAGCGTTATGGATGTTGTGGCCAGTATTACAACAAAAAGAAATACAGGAAGCAACAATATATAGCATTGGTATAGTTGCCTACGTAACCTGGGTGACAATTCTCATGGACCGTCTTGCTACCAAACCAGCGCGCGCAGGCTCGGCAGGAATGGGATTAGGCATAGGTATTGGTATATCCGCATCACTCAGTGCATCAGCACTGTTGGGGCAACTTGGGCTTGCCATCGGTATGGCCTGTAGTGCTTACCTTCTAGTTCAGTTGACGAGTGGAAAGCCTTTCTCTTGTGGAAGAACGTTCACTTTGCCATTGTCACTACTGTGTGGATTAATTTCACCAGCTACGATGATGCTCGCCCAGATGCCCTGGTATTGCCTCCCTGTGCTAGCTGCTATTCCATTTGTCGCACACGTTCCGTTGCCGAGAAATTGGTCAATACGCGAGCAGATAGTTATGTTGTCAATACTCACACTAATCATTGGTGCCGTTTCTATTTTACTTGCATGGAACAAATCTGGCGGGATTCCAATATAATCAATATATCTAGAATGATCAAGAAACATGTCTCTATGATATTAAATAATTATTCTTAATCCACATAAAAAGGGAAATACCATGTTGCATTCGACGACTACATTGCTTGTTGCACTCTTCTTCTTCAGTACTAGTGTACCTGCTGCAACGGAAACTTATACTATCGACCCAACACATACCTATCCTCACTTCGCTGTCAGCCACCTAGGATTTTCCACTATGCGTGGTCGATTTGACAAAAGCAGCGGAAAACTTACTATTGACCGCGCCGCGAAGGTCGGATCGATTGAGATAACTATTGAAACAGCTTCGTTAAGTACAGGGCTGAAAAAACGAGATGCCCACTTACGCTCCCCGGATTTCTTTAATACGGCTGAATTCCCGAAAGCAATCTACAAATCTACAGCGGTGAAATTCAATGGAGACACTCCCACCACGGTGGAAGGAAACCTCACATTACTTGGTGTCACGAAGCCAGTAACCCTTACTATTACAGCGTTTAAGTGCGGTAAAAATCCTATGAATCAAAAAGCTATGTGTGGAATTGACGCCACAGCGAATATGAAACGTTCAAATTTCGGTATGAATTATGCACTACCAGGTGTGGGTGATAATCTTAAACTCACAATAGAAGTTGAAGCTTACAGAAATTAGAAACATTCATTTGACCTTAAATCATTTTTTGACCTTATTTTACTCTAAAGATTCTTAATTCCATTCAGAAGATGGCCTAAGTTACTACGTACTAGCCATATTTAATCTCGCCACATAAATAGATGTATCAATGCATTAAATTATATTAACGTACTAGATATTTAACATAAAACTAATGGCTATGCGGCTCAACCGATTTCCTATTCCTACCAATTCAAATAATAATTCTGATAAAAACACACGGTATATTACATATACCGAATGGGGAGATCCGGATAATCTACACATCGTCGTTTGTGTCCATGGTTTGACGCGCAATTGCCGCGACTTTGATTTCCTTGCAAAAGAGCTGGAATCTAACTGTCGCGTGATTTGTGTAGATATAGTAGGACGCGGGCAAAGCGACTGGCTAATCAACATAGAAGATTATGATCATCATCCGCTCTATGTGTCAGATACGGTAGCTCTACTCTCACATATAGGGGCATTGGGAAACAGCGCCGTTCAACTGGACTGGGTAGGTATATCAATGGGCGGACTTATCGGTATGATTATGGCAATTCAGCCAGAATCACCTGATCTAATACGCAGACTTGTCATGAGCGACATTGGTCCGTTAATTCCAGCTATAGCATTAGCAGAGATGCTTGACTACGTCGGCAAAGAACCGCATTTCAACAGCTTCAAAGAGTTTAAAGAACATATTAAAGAAATATCGTCCTCGTACGGCCATCTAACTGATGCCCAGTGGCACCATCTCGCAGTACATAGTGCACGTAAATTTGACAATGGAACATATGGCTTCAACTATGATCCTGGAATAGTCGAAAGTCTCAAAAAACATACGTCCCATGATATCAATATGTGGAAACAATGGAATACATTAAGCATCCCCACACTAGTACTACATGGCGAAAAATCCAACGTATTACACCCGGAAACTGTGGCAGAAATGCAAGTACGTGGAGCTATGGTACAAATAATAGAATTACCCAATATAGGTCATGCGCCCATGCTTATAAGCAATGACCAAATCATATTAGTAAAAGACTATTTGCTAGCACCTGAAAGCACGACCGGATTCTTCTAATTATTACGCTTTAACCGCTCCTTTTTCTAGATACTCAAAATTATCTAGTGAAAGATTTTTCTTTAATACTAACAATGGGTGCTTCTTTCCTTTCCCACAAGAAATTCTGTATTTGTTGAAAACAATTAAACAACTGCTCTCCACCGTTTCCCAATACCCGCAGTACAAAACCATTTGCAGCCATTTCAGAAACCCCAAAAGAAATATTCTCCTCATATTCCATAATTTTTAGAATCTCTGCTATAAGCTCGTACGCAACGCTGCTGTTGCCTGTATTTAGGTATATAAAGGTCGCTTGGTGTGTATATCCTTCTAACTGAATAACTGTATCTACAGGAACTACTTGAGGTTCTAATATTATCTTGTCTTTTAGAATTAAAAGATCATTAAAACAAATTTCTGTCACATTCTGAAAATAAGTAAACTTGAATATTTCACCAAATATTTCTCTGTCAGGAGAAATAAATTCAGAATTTTTTCTACCACAAGTTATAATTTCACTTAGAATTAATTCACAGTTCTTCTCTAGATGAATGATAGTATGGTTTCTAAATATAGAATTCTCCTGTGGAACAATTGGATGTGGCACGTAACAAAAAGCGCTATTAGGAGCGAGCTTTACTTTGGTTATCTGTGATGAACCTTTTTTCATGTTATACAATCGTTGATAAGATTGTGTCTGCAACTGAAATCGGCTGTTTTCCTCCACATTAATATCTATCTCGTGATTGTCGGTATCTAATAAACCGGGGGAGGAACTTCCAAGCATCATATATAGACAACCATCCTCTTTAATTTGCCCGATATTAGTAATACGAAAAGGTACACTAACATAGCTATCCATCAGGTAAGATTTACCTTCTTTAAAGCCTGTTTTAATATATAAATTACCCATTAGCACTCTTTGCAGAATAATCTTAATGATTCTATGAGTTCTGTTTTTAACAGAAAATTATTTCTTGTTTAATACAATCGTGCAATCAGATGGAATACTGATTATAAAAAGTGTAGCGCCGCCTTATAAATCGGAATCAGACGTTCCAACCAGCTATTTGGTCAATCACCTGATACTCATACCAACATATTCCAGCATTCGCAAAAACGTAGTACTTCCCTTTCTCACATTTTTTCGATACTATAGCGGATATATAGCGTTGGTCATCCTTGATTATCCTTCATAAAAAGAAATCTGAATAGAATCTTATATACTCTAATAACGTGCCAACACCCTGCACATTGTTAGTAATTTAATTTAATATCTGAAAAAATCTCCATGAGTCAGCAAGTTCATCACGTTTCCGATGAAACATTTGAAACAGAAGTATTACAGTCAACCGTACCTGTGCTGGTAGATTACTGGGCAGAATGGTGCGGCCCATGCAAGATGATCACACCTATTCTGAATGAGGTCGCTGTAGAATATGGCGAACGACTCAAGGTGACTAAGCTTAATGTTGATGAGAACCAAGCCACACCACCTAAATACGGCATTCGGGGCATCCCCACACTAATGCTATTTAAGAACGGTAACATTGAGGCAACCAAAGTCGGTGCGTTATCCAAGGCCCAATTAACCGCATTTATTGACAGCCATATCTAAATCCGCTAACCTATTGATAGAATACCTCTCTGAGGCGGGATTCAAATAGCTAAGCCGCTTCTGATTCTTGCGCTACCTAAACCCCATCACTCTCTAAAACACTCCCTAACGCATCACATGCCCTACTAACGCCTTACCACGCTTCTTTTCTTTACCTCGAGTACCGCAAATGCATTTATCCGACCTTAAGAACCTCCACGTCACAGAACTAGTAGAAATGGCTATCACCAATCAGATCGATGGTGCCAACCGACTGCGAAAACAGGATTTAATTTTTGCCATGCTAAAAAACCAAGCACGCAAAGGTGAAAGTATTTTTGGTGAAGGTACTCTAGAGGTGCTACAGGACGGGTTCGGTTTTCTACGATCACCTGATACATCCTATTTGGCTGGACCTGATGATATTTATGTTTCTCCCAGCCAAATCAGACGTTTCAACCTACATACTGGAGATTCGATAGACGGTGAAATCCGTACCCCAAAGGATGGTGAACGATACTTTGCACTAGTAAAGGTGGATAAGGTCAACAATGAGCCGCCGGAAAACTCTAAGCACAAGATCCTATTTGAAAATCTTACCCCACTATTCCCTACAAAACGACTTCTCCTTGAACGTGACATTAAGGCAGAAGAAAATGTCACGAGTCGCATCATTGACCTAGTTGCACCCATTGGGATGGGGCAACGGGGTCTGCTTGTATCAAGCCCCAAGTCAGGAAAAACCGTGATGCTGCAACACATCGCACATGCAATTGCTTCTAACTATCCTGATGTCATCCTTATGGTACTACTAATTGATGAACGACCCGAAGAAGTAACCGAGATGATTCGCTCGGTTAGAGGAGAAGTTATTTCATCCACATTTGATGAACCGGCAGTACGCCATGTACAAGTAGCTGAAATGGTTATTGAGAAAGCCAGGCGTCTAGTAGAGCACAAAAAGGATGTGGTGATACTATTGGACTCGATCACGCGCTTAGCACGAGCATACAATACTGTAATTCCAGCCTCGGGCAAGGTACTCACTGGTGGGGTCGATGCAAATGCTCTACAACGTCCTAAGCGATTCTTTGGCGCTGCACGCAATATAGAGGAAGGTGGTTCCCTAACTATCATTGCAACTGCACTAGTTGATACTGGTTCACGCATGGATGATGTGATATATGAAGAATTCAAAGGTACCGGTAACATGGAAATCCACCTTGACAGACGCATGGCAGAAAAACGCACTTACCCTGCTATCAATGTCAACCGCTCGGGCACACGCAAAGAAGAATTGCTTATCAAACCAGATGTACTGCAAAAAATTTGGGTGCTGCGCAAATTACTTTACCCAATGGATGATGTAGGAGCTATGGAGTTCCTACTAGACAAAATAAAAGCTACAAAAAACAATAGTGATTTCTTCGATTCGATGCGAAGAGGGTAAGATCACTGCTGAATGAAATTAATACTTAAAAATGGTGTTAGAACTCTCGATTTAATGCAGTGTGCTTTTCTCCCCGAGTTATGTATAGATTCCAACGAAGCATAAATGGTTTGCAAGCTTCTAAGGTAATGGCAACAGGCTATTCTACCCATAGTTGCAACCCATTCCATATTAAAGGATAATATGCGCCTTCCCGTTTCTCAGCCCGCAAAGCGGTGGCATACTAAGGACACGAATAATGAAAGCTGAAATTCATCCAAGCTACCAGGAAATTACTGTGACGTGCAGTTGTGGTAATACATTCCAAACTCGTTCTACCATGGGTAAACCACTGCATATTGAGATATGTTCTGTTTGTCATCCATTCTATACTGGAAAACAGAAAATTGTTGACACAGCAGGACGAGTTGAGAAATTTAGGAGAAAATATGGCAGTAAAGTAGAAAAACAAGTTGCATCCTAATTCCGTTTTGTACTTTTTAAAAGGAAGTTTCTAAAGCTGCCTTTTTTATTCTTTAAAAAATAGCTTGAATTACGATGACATCAAGGCATTCTTGCTGCTGGGAGGAGCGCCCATTCGATGAATTCGACCTTCATCAAACACCGATCAACAATTCAATTAACAACTTCTCTGGATTTACTGAAGCTAAGCGAAAGTTTTTAAAATTGTTTTCCGGTTATTACTATCACTGCCGTGAATCTGAGCTACTCCAAACTGACTAAATGATCGTCTTCAGGAAATATGCAATAAATTTCATACGCCTGCTTAGTAACCTTTATTCTGGAGATGAACCAATATCCAGATCAGCCTTCAAAATAATGGAATAAAAAGAATTTCTATCAATTCTAGGGTTTAAGTTAGTTTACTTACAAACTGACCGTGGACACAAATGAATAAGCCATAGAAAAACAACTATTTCCAGGGTAATTTTAGGCAACCTTAACGTCATTTGACAAATACACGTCTTGAATCGCATTTAGCAATTTTACTCCTTCAGCAAATGGCTTCTGAAAAGCCTTACGCCCGGTAATTAACCCCATCCCACCTGCACGCTTGTTGATCACTGCGGTACGAACTGCTTGGCGCAAATCGTCCTTGCCCGATTCGCCACCCGAATTAATCATACCGACTCGACCCATATAACAGTTCGCCACCTGGTAGCGCACCAGGTCAATCGGATTATCTGAGGTAAGTTCGTTGTAAACTTTAGGATTAGTTTTACCAAATTTGATTGCATTATAACCACCATTGTTTTCAGCCATTTTCTGTTTAACGATATCAGCTCCAATAGTTACAGCGAGGTGATTAGCCTGACCGGTCAAATCCGCGCTCACATGGTAATCCTTATCAGGAGTCTTAAATGCTGAGTTCCGGGTATAGGCCCACAGAATCGTCACCATTCCAAGTTCATGTGCATGTGCAAATGCCTCTGAAACTTCCTGGATTTGCCGGCGCGATTCCTCAGAGCCAAAAAATACTGTTGCCCCGACCGCACAGGCACCCATATCAAAAGCCTGATCCACGCTAGCAAATAAGGTCTGATCGTACTTGTTTGGAAAAGTCAGCAATTCATTATGATTGATTTTAAGAATGAAGGGAATCTTGTGAGCATAACGCCGTGCCACTATTCCCAGTACACCTAAAGTGGATGCCACTGCATTACAGCCTCCTTCAATAGCAAGTCTTGTGATGTTCTCTGGGTCAAAAAACATCGGATTGGGTGCGAACGATGCTCCGGCCGAATGCTCTACACCCTGATCCACCGGCAACATAGACAGATAGCCACTACCTGCCAAGCGTCCGTGGTTATATAGTGCCTGCAAGTTACGCAATACACTTGGCTTTCGATCACTTGTTGCCATTATTCGATCAACAAAATCTGGCCCTGGTACATGTAGACTATTCTTTGGCACGCCTTTACATACGTGGTTTAGAAGCTTGTCGGCTTCATCTCCCAGCATCGCTGAAATGTCAGTCATCTTACCTCCTGTATGTTTTCTAAATTCACCATCACATATCTAAGAAACTAGTTCCTAAAAAATAAACTATTTATTCTCGAACAGCAAAAAAGGATCATCGGTAATCACACCGTCTACTTCAATTTTCTTACAATAATCATACTCTGTCTTTGTTACCAAACCGTAAACAAAATTGTAATAGCCAGACAATGCAGCTTGCTTCAGCAGGACATTATCTAGGATGTTGTAATCCCACACGATATGATTGATTCTAGAATTACCACTACAGTCGGCTAACAAGGAATTAAGCGTCTGGGGCCGATGTGCTACTAACAAGCCACAATCTACCTTGAGAGCTGATGCGCAAACTGCTACCACATCGTGACGAAATGAAGTTACAAGAATACAGCAGTCAGTTTGATGCTTCTCCAGTACCCCAATTACCAATTCTAATGCTTCCGTGGTCTTAATCTCTACATTCCACATGATTCCAGGAAAGCGCTCAAGCGTTTCATCCAGAGTTGGAACCCTATACCCGATCGCTTGCTCAAGTTCTCTGTGGGTAAGGTCAACTACGGCTTTCCCTGATACAACACGATCATGAATTAGTACTATAGACTCGTCACGGCTAATGCGTACATCAGTTTCAATACCATCAACTCCTGGTACCACTGCAGCTTCGAAGGCAGCTGGAGTATTTTCAATAAATTTGGCGTGATATCCTCGATGCGCAATAACTAACATAACTTAAGAAACTCTCGTTAATACGCATTCTTAGCTTGCAGATTTTTAGATAATTTCTGCTAAATCTAGATCAATATACAGCACGATACTGAACTAATTATTATAGATTTAGAATAAGAATGCCCATTTTTAGTTTTGAAATGGAAATGTTACCCTGGAGCTAATCAGAACTTTATTTGAAAATCTTTTTGCGTAACTCAGCAAATGTGTTTCCAACATAGTCCATCTGTTCCTCGGTATGAGCCGCACTCACGCTACACCGTACTAGTGAATTACCTTCGGGTGCAGCTGGGGGTAATATTAGATTGACATAGATACCATAATCAAATAAGCCTTTCCACAACATCATCGCCTGCTGAGGACTATGAAGTATAGTCGCAATAACTGGTCCAGGCTCTGGGCCAAGCAGATACCCTAGCTCATCTAAGCGCGAATAAAGTTTCCGCGCGTTCCTCCAGAGTTTCTTACGTAACTCAGTACCATCCCGCAATAACTTAAGCGCAGCTCTTGTTGATGCAATAGTGGCTGGAGAAGGTGATGCTGTAAATATATAAGGGCGACTTACATATCGAATCTGATCAAGCTGCAGATGGTTACTAACACAGTAGCCGCCTATACTGCCCAGGCTTTTGCTAAAAGTACCGGTGATAAAGTCAACTCCATCAATAAGCCCCGTCTCTTCCACAAGACCCTGACCAGTCTGACCCAATACCCCAAGTGAATGTGCCTCGTCTAGAAGAAGCATGCTACCGTAAGAATTCTTTATTTTAACAATGTCTGCAAGAGGCGCTTGATCACCTAACATGCTGTAGATACCTTCAACAATAATCAAAGTAGATCTCGTCCTTTCCCCTAACCGCCGAAGACGTTTTTCCATATCTGCCATATCATTGTGTCGGAATCTAATTATCTCGGCACCACTCAAACGACATCCATCATAGATACTGGCATGCGAATCTCCATCAATAAGAATCACATCATTTGTACCAGCCAATCCAGAAATCATTGCAAGATTTGCCTGATACCCAGTTGTAAAAACTATACTTGATCGGCAATGATAGAAATCTGCAAATTCTTTCTCAAGGGCACGGTGTCCGCTATAGCTACCATTTGCCATGCGTGATCCAGTTGTTCCAGTACCCTCACTATCTATTGCCTTATGTGCAGCTTGTAAACACTCTGGAGCAAAGGTAAGTCCTAGATAGTTGTTCGTGCCAAAGAAAAGAATACGACGACCGCCAACCCTAGCCTCTGTTGATGAATAAACCTCTTCTATAGGCGTACCAAATACATCAATTCCTTCTGGTAACAAAGCCTTTCTAGTAGCAGCACCGGTATCTAGTTTATCTAATAGACTCATTATGATGCAGATTTAATTTTGTGGATTAGGTCTGCTAGATCGCGTACAGTTTGCACGTCTGCAAGGAGGTTTATTGGTACAGAAATATCAAACTCATCTTCGATTTCCATAACTAAATTTAATAATTTGACGGAATCAATCGCTAGCTGATTAATGAGGTCTGACTCTGGCACTATCTCTATACCAGAACTAGCAAAGCGCCCAATATGATGGCAAAGTTTCTGCAGAATATTGTTGTAATCATGTGCCATGATCTAACCCTGATAAAAATAAACGACATGTATGAAAATTAGATAGCTTGGGGTAAGGCGTCACGTAAGCGTACGCAAGGATGCCAACATGGCAACGCCTGAGTTAAAGGTGAAATGTCACATACCCAGTCCGGATGTCTTATCTCACGTACTTTTCCAGGTGTTAACATTGGCGCATATCGCAACACTCGGGCCAACAATAAATTAATGTTTGCCAGTAGTAAAACAAATGTTGCTGGTAAAAAAAAGCAGCGTACAGGTCGCCCCCAGACGTCTTCTGCAATTGAAGTCAAAGAGTTACAATCATATCCCCCTGGCATTCCGTCATCAAGCTCATAGACACCTTGTGCATGCGTATTTGTGGAAAGCCAACACAGTATAGCCGATACCAAATCACTGACATGTAGAAGACTATAACGTGAAGTTTGACTTCCTACCATGGGTAAAATGCCATACCGGGTTGCTCTGAAGAGAGGGCTGAGCTCTTTATCACCAGGACCATAAACCGCAGTCGGGCGGAAAACTGTCCATGGCATAACACCCGAACTATCTGCCACAAGCTGTTCAGCCATGTATTTGCTGTTCGCATACCAGGAAAGATTTGGCTCTCTGGCAGCCAGCGAAGAAATAAGAAGGAACCTCGGTGGTTGATCCTGCTGCACTGAGGTACGTACAAGGTTGGAAGTACCCTCTACGTTTGTATGAGTGAAATCTTTTAGGGAACTACCCCGAACCAGACCGGCACAATGCACGACAGCGGATACATCTTTTACAAGACTTTGCAACGCAATCGGATCATCCAAGTCTCCTGGGATCCATTGTGTGGACTCATCATTAACACGCGGGGTTCGTGTCAACGCTCGAACTTTCCACCCATTTTTGATAAGGGACTGCACGAGCACATTACCAATAAAACCAGTAGCACCAGTCACCGCTACCGATGATCCTGACATATATTTAAGCTATCTGTCTCTAGACTCGACTGATAGCTGGTCTGTCAGGTCCGTTCGTTGTATAAAACCTTTGCGCGCGGCAAAACGCGATAATTTGCCAGAAGAAGTACGCGGTAGGGTGTGTGGAGAAACTAGCTCTACTAAACAGTTGACACCAAATGCCATATACACCAATCTCTGCAAACGACTAGTAAGAGATTGTCGATCTGCTACCGAAGTCAAGCGACATTCTATGACTAACACAATTGTCATTATGTCATTAGCATCAGTTATGCTGAAGGCAGATGCCTCCCTAGATCTTACCTCTGGTTGTTGTTCCGCAAGCTCCTCCACATCCTGAGCACGGATGTTGCGCCCATTAACGATAATGACGTCTGTTCGACGCCCTGTAATATACAGGTTACCTTCAAAAATAAATCCAAGATCGCCGGTATCTAGCCAGTTACCTGGTTGTAGCGCATTCTTGGTTTCTTCTGGGCTATTAAAATAACCAGTCATGATACTGGTTCCATGTACCAGTACACTACCTACCCTCAAATCTGGTAATTCCTGTCCGGCATCATCAGCAACCTTGACCGTGTGACCAGGCAATGGTCGACCACAGTTTACAAACTCGGTATATTTCCTACCATCTGCTTGCAACCGCACCGCTATCTTCTTATCTATTAATGATGCTGCATCAACTCGTAGGCTTTGAAAACCATGGCCAGTGTTAGAAAAAGTTACGGCTAAGGTCGATTCTGCGAGACCATAACATGGTAGAAAAGAATTTATATTAAAACCTGCTGGCGCAAATTTTTCTGCGAAATCTCTTAAGGTATCAGGCCGTATCATCTCGGCGCCAATACCCGCTACACGCCAACAGCTGAGATCAAGATCTTTTAAATCAGAATCACGAACCCGTAGGGTACAGAGTTTTAGACCAAATGGCTGACTAAAAGCCACGGTACAACGATTGCGGCTTATCAACCGTAACCACTGCAATGGTCGTATTGCAAAATCTCTGGTAGCCAAATAGTCAACTGAAACTTGTGTAACCAATGGCGTCATTAACATTCCTACCAAGCCCATATCATGATAAAAAGGCAGCCAAGACGCAATGCGATCCCCAGAATGCATTCCCATACCATTCCGAACAATACCCTGAAGATTGCTCATTACTGCACGCTCTGTAATGATGACCCCGCGCGGAGTACGAGTGCTGCCTGAGGTATACTGTAGATAGGCAGTTTCATCGGGGTGGTTTGACTGTAGTGTTTTATCCGGGGCGGGAAGTTTCTCTAATTGTTCTGGTGTACCAACCCATCGCAATCTCTGCAAGCCCTCTGCAGCCTCTCCAAGGAAATTAATGTAGTCTGCATTGGCCAGAGCGACATTCGCTTGACTACCCTCAAGAATGCCACGAAGTTGTTGAACATACACCGCATGACTGCCAAGGTTAACCGGAAGTGGCATCGCGAAAGGAATTAAACCAGCATAACGACACGCGAAGAACAATTCAATAAACTCTGGAGTTGTATCAGCAACGATCGCTATACGATCACCGATGGCTAAACCAAGACCCAATAAACGCCGCGCTGATACACGAGCATTTTGTTTTAATACTCGGTAAGGAAGGGTTGAACGTAAATTTCCTTTCGCATCGTAAAAGTTGTACCCCGTCGTTCCGCTCGCGGCATATTCCAAGGCCGAGGTCAGGGTATCAAAGTCTGCTAACCGCTGAGGTTGTGAGTTGTACGTTGGTGTTGGGTTCACTACTATTGTCGACTCGTTAGATAACTTGGAATCGAATGCTTGCGTTAGCGAAACTTTTAAAGTTGCAACTGTTGAACTCAAGGGTTTCATCTCCAAATTAATGGCGTTTGTCATTTTTCTTGTAGGATAAGGTAAAGAATTATTGTTCTAGTCTAGTTCACTAATATTAAATGTTTTTGGCTTCTAAATTATTTACAGCACTTGAGCACTTGACACTTTTCTCTGGTGCACGCCATCAATTTTCTAACGATTAATATATTTAGGATGCTTTTAATCACAAGTTGTAAACACACCACATAACTTGCAAGAATCCCAATGCGCGTATTTTGAACGAGTTTTCCCCTGATAGAAAGAGATTTCGGGGAATTTAGAAGAAATATGTTGTTTTTTTACAACAGTACAATCTATATCACCATTCTAGAATTGAATGCGATGCAATAAATACAGTACTGAAATACTTCAGTGCAGCGATCATTTCTAAATACCAAGACACTAATTAAATATGATTAACGTGATACTTTCACTTAGTGTAAAACATCATTATGCACCATTAGTCACAGTATTTTTCAATATCAAGATCTAATGTACCTTACCATCAAACTCAAAAACTTCTAACTACTGCGACAATCATCTGGGTTAATCTCAATCGTAGTTGTAGCATATTGACACGCAATTCTAGATGTAAAACCGCTCAGTTAATTTTCTACATTTTCTACATCCAAGTACGTAAGCTTTGAACGCTCTGTTTCAGGCCGCCATCCATGCATTAGCTTCTCTTAAATCACCAAATACTCTGATATCAGCATCAATGAAAAGATTAGACACCCAGGCGCTCCAAACTTGCCACTGGTTATCGGTGACCAACGCAACCCTGTTAAATTCACTCCTATGTTCACGGATAAATTTGATTTCCTCCCATGCCACATCAATTGTATAACTTAACATTTCACGCCAATCAAACAGGAGATTTCCCTTGCCATCAAAGTGATATTTGAAAAGCACTTGTTCTTCAAATTCTTTGTAGTCGGCCAAGGTAAATTCGCCGAAGATAGCAACACTAACCAAGTTTCCGGTTTTCTGAATTGTAATCATGGATTTGTCTCATGAAGATTTCAACATTAAGATACCAGTTCATCATAGGTAATAATCTATAGTAGTGCAATTTTTTGATCATTATTATTCACGTATCGGTTTTATAGAAGCTCTAAGACTTAGTAGTCCGCCAGCAACAATTAGTCCTATACCAAGCCATGAAGTCAATGATAGTAATTCACCCCAAATTAGGATGCCCCAAAGACTCGCAAATACAACTGTACTGTAGGCTAGCGCACCTACTACCAGTATTTTTCCAGTATGATAAGCTCGTGTCAAAGCTAGTTGTGCCAGTGTCGCGGTGATCCCAATACCAAGCAGCAAAAGGAAATTAACCGGTGTAATGGGGTGAAATGTATTGAACAACATCCAAATACTGGTGATGATAGTGCTGATTAATGTGAAATAAAATACCACTCGCCAGTCAGGCTCTCCCAAATTGCCAAGGTGCCTTATATTTAGATAGGCAATGGCTGCAAAAAAACCCGAAGCAAGGCCAATTAATCCACCGCTCCATTGGTCTTCTTGTAAGGATGGACGTAGCAGTAAAACCACACCGGCAAATCCGAGCACCACTGCCACTGCAAGCAGCCACTGGAAATGATCTTTCAGAATCATGGTGGTAAGCAATGTGAGAAAAAGCGGCGATGTGTAGTTGAGAGTTACAGCTGTAGCTAGTGGTAACTGAGTAATACAGTAAAAAAACATCAATACCGAACCAAGCCCTGAGAGTCCTCGCCAACAATGATTCTTCCAGTATAACGTGGAGAGGGGAAGGTGTCGGACGCTAACAATCACGCAGATAATCAGAAAACCGATCATTGAGCGGTAGAACACCAGTTCAATGCTTGAAAAATACACCGCACTAAGTTTCACCAATACTCCCATACAAGCGAAAAGGAAGCCAGAGACAAGCATCCAAAGAGAGCGCATTAATAAATTAGGGCTATAAAGAGATGTATAAAACGAAAAATAAATGTACAAGAGCACGACTCGTCGTACTCAAACTGAACATTCGATATTTAAAACTTAAAAATATGCGGTTCAATTTTCCGCCGTAGAAATTCATGGAAGTGCATCATGCCATCTTCCATTGGGGCTTGATAAGGACCAACTACATTGACACTTTGAGTATTCAGTGCACGACGCCCAGCAGTCATTAGCTTATAGATTGTGTTGTCTTCTTCTGCAGTTTCGTTGTATGCCGCCTGTTCGGCTTTGACAAATTCGTGCTCAAACAAAACAATATCTTCGGGATAGTAGAACTCGACTACGTTGGTACAGCTCTCTGCTCCTGTCGGCAACAAAGTACTAATAATGAGTACATGAGGATACCATTCCAGCATGATGTTGGGATAATAAAGCATCCAGATGGCTCCGTGCAGCGGTGTCTTGCCCGCAGTTTGGCGTAACACCTGCTCGTGCCATTTAGCATAAACCGGCGTGCCGGGATGGCTAAGAGCATGGCTCACACCAACAGTCTGCACGTTATACCAGTCATCGAATTCCCATTTTAGTTCTTCGGTATTAACAAAATTGCCTAACCCTGGATGGTATGACTCGACATGATAATCTTCCAGAAATACCTCAATAAAAGTCTTCCAGTTGCAAAAGTATTCCTTTATCTGTACTCGTTCTAGCAAATAACCGGAAAAATCGAAATCAACCAGCACACTTAGATTGGCCATATCACACGAAACATTACGCTTACCCGCAAATAATAGGCCGTTCCAATTTTGTAGTGGAGTTTCTCCAAGATCAAGACAAGGGTTATCGGGAAAGTGGGGCGCACCCAATAGCTTGCCATCTATATCGTAAGTCCAATCGTGCACGGGACAAACAATGTTTCTAGTATTACCATTACCTTTAAGCAAGAGAGACTGTCGATGGCGGCAAACATTGGAAAGCAGTTGAATGCCATTTTTGTTGTTAACTAGTACTTTGGCGCTGCCCATCCATTCCAGCACATAATAGTCGCCCACATTCGGCAACATAATTTCATGACCAACATAGCCTGGCCCTTGGTCAAACAAGAAATGCTTTTCTAATTCAAGTATATGGGAGTCAAGATACCAGCTAACCGGCAGTTGTACCGACGTCTGTGTCAAGCGCGTAACGTCAACTAGATTAGACATATTGGCGCTTTACATCTCCTTGAAGATAATAACCCGCCATATATATTTTATATGCTAAACAGATTAAGTCGGTAAACAGTAAGGGGTTGTCCGTTTCTGAGATGTCCATAATCTACCGCAAAAGGTTGAAATTTGGAAAGAGAATTTCACGTATTTAATTGACCTGGCCTAGTCAATTGCGTTACTTTTACTTCTTTCGAAGGAATCACTCACACACCATTTACACACTAAACTTATCATGACAAAATTCTCCAAACCCGTCAAATCGGCTAAACCAGAAAATTTTGAAGCGGGATTGAACGAGTTAGAAAATATTGTGGCTTCGATGGAAGCGGGACAGATGTCCCTAGAGGTTTCGCTCTTAGCACACAAGCGCGGTGCAGAATTGCTTCAATATTGCCAAGCTATACTTCAGGGCGCGCAGCAACAGGTGCGCATTCTTGAGGCCAATACGCTCAAAAATTTCTCGCCGCCTAGTATCGATGATCGATGATTTTCAGAGCTGGGCGAGAAGCCGTCAGGCACGCATAGAAACCTCCCTAGAAACTCTTCTTCCCTCTGCAAAGTTTTCACCAGAACGTTTGCATGACGCCATGCGTTATGCCGTTCTAGGAGGTGGAAAGCGAATACGTCCACTGCTTGCCTTTGCTGCCGGAGAGCTCAGTTCGGCAGATGAAGAGCGTGTAACCATCGCTGCTGTTGCGGTAGAATTGATTCATGCATATTCGCTAGCACATGATGATCTGCCATGCATGGATGATGATATATTGCGGCGAGGTAAACCGACTTGCCATGTAGAATATAATGAAGCTATTGCTTTGCTAGTCGGGCGATAGTCTACAGAGCTTAGCCTTTCAATTACTAGCCGAGTATCATTTGGCCGTTACTCCACAAGTGCAATTGGAAATGATAAAGCGCTTGGCGCAAGCAGCAGGCTCTCGCGGCATGGCAGGTGGACAAGCGGTAGATCTTGCTAGCATTGGTAAGACATTAAGTCTGCCAGAACTCGAGTTTATGCATATACACAAGACCGGAGCACTAATCCGCGCCGCTGTTATGATAGGTGCTTGTTGTGGTAATAGTTTGAATGATTCACAGCTGAAAAATCTTGATCATTTTGCAAAATATATCGGCCTTGCATTCCAAGTGGTGGACGATGTACTTGATACCGAGGCTACAACGGCAACCTTGGGTAAAACTGCTGGTAAAGATGCGGAAAATAACAAACCGACTTATGTGAGTATTCTGGGGGTCAACCAAGCTCGTGAACTAGCCAAGGAGTTACGGCACGATGCATATCAGGCGCTTGAAGTTTTTGGTACAACAGCGACACGATTACGACAAGTAACTGACTTTATTATTCAGCGGGAGTGTTGAGGCTAGCGTCTTCATCCCCATAGTGAATAAAGATTTCTTAATTTTTCAGGATTTAAATGTATCCTTTGCTTGATACCATCAATTACCCCTCTCAGCTACGTGAGTTGGAACGCAAGGCACTACCTCAACTTGCTAATGAGTTGCGCAAGTTTCTGGTTGAATCAGTGTCAACAACTGGCGGTCACTTATCCTCCAATCTCGGTACGGTCGAGCTTACCATCGCGTTGCACTATGTGTTCAACACGCCGCATGATCGGCTGGTATGGGATGTCGGTCACCAAACATACGCTCACAAAATCCTGACCGGTCGACGCGAAGGTATGAAGAAATTACGCATGCACGGTGGTATGGCTGGGTTTCCTCGCCGCGAGGACAGCGAATATGACACCTTCGGTACGGCACATTCCAGTACATCTATCAGTGCCGCGTTAGGCATGGCAGTGGCGTCACAGCTAGAGGGGGCAGATCGACGCGTAGCAGCCATAATTGGCGATGGAGCGATGAGTGCAGGGTATGGCATACGAGGCGTTGAACAATGCTGGCGCCATGGACACCAATTTACTAGTGATCTTGAACGACAACGATATGTCGATTTCACCTCCAGTGGGGGCACTTAACAATTATCTTACCAGCCTCTTGACTGGGAAAATCTTATGCCACGGCACGGCGTGCTGGTGAGAAAGTGCTTGGAGTAGTCCCGCCTATACTGGAGCTGGCCAATCGTACCCAGGAACATGTGAAAGGTATGCTCTCACCCAGTACTTTGTTTCGAGGAATTTGGTTTCAACTACATTGGTCCAATTGATGGTCATGATCTTGACAAATTAGTGACCACACTCACGAACATCTCAAAGCTCTCAGCGGCCCTCAGTTCCTGCATGTAGTGACTCGCAAAGGGCGAGGGTTATAAAGCCGCAGAAGACGATCCTATTCTTTATCATGGTGTATCTAAGTTTAATCCAGATGCAGGTATCGTTTCTAAAGCTCCAGGCAAGCCTACCTATACGCAGATTTTTGGCGACTGGCTATGTGATATGGCAGCTCTGGATCATCGCTTGGTCGGAATCACGCCAGCCATGAGTGAGGGTTCAGGATTAGTAAGGTTTTCCCAAGAATATCCCGATCGTTACTTCGATGTCGGTATTGCCGAGCAGCATGCGATCACTTTTGCTGCAGGGCTTGGCCTGCGATGGCATGAAACCTGTAGTAGCGATTTATTCAACCTTTTTGCAACGAGCTTACGATCAGTTGATTCATGACGTCGCCATCCAGAACCTGCCAGTGGTATTTGCCATTGACAGGGCAGGGGCTAGTCGGAGCAGACGGCCCTACCCATGCCGGCAGTTTTGATTTGACCTATTTACGCTGCATACCCAATATCACAGTGATGACTCCTGCGGATGAAAATGAATGTCGTCAGATGCTCTACACTGCATTCCAAATGAACACACCGGCGGCGGTGCGCTATCCACGCGGTGCAGGAACTGGAGTGGTACCAATAAAGGAAATGAAGGCATTACAAATAGGGCTTGGCGAGATCTGTCGCAAAGGGGAGAAAATCGCCCTGCTGGCATTTGGAAGCATGCTCAAACCTTGTCTAGAAGCAGCCGAAGAACTGAACGCTACCGTTGCTAATATGCGCTTTGTAAAACCGTTGGATGATAATCTTGTCGTATTCTTGGCAGCGAACTACAGCTTGCTAGTAACAGTTGAAGAAAACACCATCATGGGTGGAGCAGGTAGTGCCGTGCTGGAATCTCTCGAAAACAAGGGGCATCACCACCACCCCAGTGTTACAACTAGGCTTACCGGATGTTTTCATAGATCAGGGTGACCCTACGCGGATGTTAGTGGACTGCGGACGGGATAAGGCTGGAATCGTGAAAGCTATCAAGAAAAAATTATCCGAGTAGTTTACTCAACCATTTTGTAGAGTTATGATCACCATCAGTTGGTCCTACCCCTTCAGGAGATAGACAACATGAACAAACAAGTCGATTTCCCCGTCGATGATGTGCAAAATACGCTGGATACTAGGCATATTGCGATTGATAGAGTGGGAATTAAAGCTATCCGTCACCCGATAAAAGTGGCTGACAAGAACGGTGGCGTACAACACACTGTTGCAGTATTCAACATGTATGTGAATCTGACACATAACTTCAAGGGCACCCACATGTCACGCTTCGTGGAAATACTCAATAGCCAAGAACGTGAAATTTCTGTTGAATCATTCGAGAGCATTCTGCGTACCATGATAAAAAAACTGGGGACGGACTCCGGCCATATCGAGATGACATTTCCTTATTTCATCAACAAATCTGCTCCAGTTTCCGGAGTTAGAAGCCTCATGGATTATGAAGCAACTTTCATCGGAGAAATAAAAAATGGGAACTACGAATTCACCATGAAGGTGATTGTACCGGTAGCTAGCCTATGTCCATGTTCCAAGAAAATTGCTGACTACGGTGCACACAATCAACGCTCCCATTTATCGATTTCCGTACGTACCAATAGCTTTGTTTGGATCGAAGATGTGGTACGAATAGCAGAAGACAAGGCATCATGCGAGCTCTATGGATTGCTTAAGCGACCCGATGAGAAATATGTAACTGAAAAAGCTTACGACAACCCTAAGTTCGTTGAAGACTTGGTACGCGATGTGGCTATAGAATTAAACAAAGATGCACGAATTGACGCCTATATGGTGGAATCAGAAAATTTTGAGTCCATCCATAATCATTCGGCCTATGCACTAATTGAACAAAACAAGATGACAAGCTAAAACTTGATAGTTATAGGGAATGGTCCAGGTATCCCCTAAGATCTCACTATCCATAATATGGTAGATCCCTGCACAGCAACTACCACAAAGATTCCAGTTTCAAACTCGATCCTTAGTTTTCCATCATCAATTCCTCGACAGTTTTCCTAAAATGTTTATTCATCAAACCAAATTTTTCCGCAATAAAATATACTGTTTTTTCTGATACCGTAACTTAGTTACTCATTGAGTCTACCTTCTGCCTAATGTTAAATTTCCATTCTTTCGTTTCCATATCTCTTTAAAATAGGATGTACTAATCTCAAAAACTCAATCTATAGGAAATGAATAGACTCTTGTATTTACCAGCCCAAAAAGAGCATTCCAGTACCGCATATAGTTATAACCAAACCTCCAATTGCGTGAACATACCTTTCTAATTTTTCTGTATCATAAAATGAATAGCCATATATACCTAATAACACCATAGTTAACATCGTTAATACAGTGCATAGCGCAAAAACGATAATTATTACTATAACTTCCAGGTAAGAGCGCTGTGTGCCCGAATAGAATAATAATGGAAGTAAGGGTTCAGTTGGCCCCATTACGAAAATAGCGAACAGAACTAATGGTGTAACTTTTACTCGGCTTTTAGGTGCAACAATGTCACCATGACAATGTTCGTAAACATATACACTTTCATCTATTACATCAAAGTGCTTATGTGGCTTATTTTTGTTTGCCTTCCACAACCCATATAATAAATAAGCAACTCCAAAACCAAATAAACACCACGCCGCAATATCTCCGCGGTGTCCTTCAAACCAAGATAGGTTGGATAACTGCCACCCCAATACAACCCCAATTAACCCAACACCTACCGAACTAAGAATATGTCCAATACCACACGTGATAGTAATAATAATAGTTTTCGTAATCGACCATTTTTGTGACCGCGACAATACAATAAATGGCAAATAATGATCAGGACCTGTTGCCGTATGTAAACAACTAATAGCAATAGTTGATAACATGAGTGTTATTAGTTCAGGGGTCATCAAGATATATTAATACTTTATTGTTTTATATTTAATTGCTTAGCTTATTAAATGTACTAACTGATCAAGTGTGAAATTAATCATGGCTGCATAGATAATGCTGCGTTAAATCATGCGCAAACCATATATTTGGAAGTCCGCCAATCTTCAAATACAATCACTAAAAAATTGGTCATTGTATTACAAAGATTGCACGCATGATTGCCTAAAGTAAGATGAAATGTAGGCATCTAAAAGCAATATTTAAAATCGTGGAACATCTTACCTAAGGATGCTTTTAGGGGTATCAAGTAAAAAACTAGCCCACTATCTGCACCACCACTTCAAAATCGGACCGCGCAGGAAATCTCTAACTACATAAAGACGGTTTTATAACTGGAAACAAATATAAACTAACTTCGACCATCTACTATTGATTTTTTTCAATCTTCTACACTACGTATACAAACAAACTATTTAACCCGTTGCCTAATCGTTGCCAACTGATCTCGAGATAGTAAGTAAATTCACTTTTAGAGTTATAATATTACTTATGACGAAACAATTAATCCCCTCGCTTCGTCAACTCAAGTCACATTCTATATTCGCACCTACAAGAAAGGACCTATGAACGTTTTTTATGAGGAGAGAGGTACTTTTAAAGTAGGTACAATTCTTTCAAACAACATGACCTCGCTACAAGTGGAAGCACCCCATGGTAAACGCTCAAAAATTAAAATTTCTTCGGTATTACTACGATTTGATAAACCAATTTTGTCTGAATTCATGGATTGCACGAAAAAAGTGGCGGACGAATTAGATTTAAATTTTCTTTGGGAATGTAGCGTTTGCGATGAGGAGTTTTTTAGCGATGCCTTGGCCACAGAGTATTTTGGTTACTCACCCAGTCCAGTAGAAGCTGCAGCAATTCTAATTAAACTTCATAGTGCCCCAATGTATTTTTACAAAAAAGGGAGGGGGCGTTATAAAGCCGCGCCACTTAGTGCTCTTAAGGCGGCTCTTGCGGGTCAGGAAAAGAAACGCCGCCAGGTAGAACAACAAACGCGCTATGCTCATCTTCTAGGGGCGTTTATTCTACCAGAAGAATTCAAGCCATTGTTACCAGATCTTTTATATAAACCTGACAAGAGTACAGTTGAATGGAAGGCACTAGATGAAGCTTGTGCTTCATCCAAGCTAAATTTACCAAATCTGTTGGAAAAATGTGGCGCCATACCCTCTTCTCACGATTACCATCTCAACCGATTCTTGCTGGAATATTTCCCGAAAGGAGTAGGTTTTGACGTACTAGATACATGTACAGAAATGAGTGATCTAGCTGACTTACCTATAGCGAAGGTAGTAGCTTTTAGTATCGACGATGCCGCTACCACGGAAATTGATGATGCTTTTTCTGTCACTCCTCTATCTCTCGGTAGTTTCCGTATCGGTATACATATTGCCGCACCTGCTCTAGGAATTATGCCGAGATCACCCCTGGATATTGTAGCTGCACAGCGACTTTCTACCGTCTATTTACCTGGCAATAAAATTACCATGCTTCCAGAAACTGTGATACACCACTACACGCTGGGCGAAGGACGACTTTGTCCCGCACTTTCAATGTATCTTAACGTTTCCGATGATTTCACCGTTACCACTACGCACAGTTGTATTGAACAAGTGAAAATTGCTGCTAATCTGCGATATGACACGCTTGTAGAGCATTTTAATGAATATACCTTAGAGAAAAACAGCCTTGATTGTGTCTTTGGACAAGAGTTAAAAACTCTGTGGAATTTCGCTCGTAAAATGGAAACTTCTCGCGGTAAAGCTAATGATAGTAACAACGAAAAAATTGACTATGGATTCAGTATTAAGGAAGGTAATGTCACCATTAACGAGCGACGACGTGATTCACCAATAGATAAGTTAGTGTCAGAATTAATGATCTTTGTTAACACTGAATGGGGAAAGCTGTTAGCTAACGGCGGTGTTACTGGAATCTATCGTAACCAAAGTAGCGGAAAAGTAAGAATGAGTACTTCTCCTGCTCCACATCAGGGTCTAGGTGTCTCACAGTATGCTTGGTTCAGTTCTCCAATGCGCCGCTATGTCGACCTTATTAATCAGAGACAATTAATTGCACTAATGAGAAGTGAGACGCCACCTTATCCCAAAGGGTGTAGTAGTCTATTATCATCAATGAGAGAATTCGAGGAAACTTATGAAGCCTACAGTGAATTCCAACGCAACATGGAACGGTATTGGTGTTTGCGTTGGCTGTTACAAGAAAAAATTAGCACTACTAGTGCACAAGTAATCAAGGAAAATCTTGTAAAATTAGATCGCCTACCACTGGCAACAAGAGTGCCCTCTTTGCCAGAAATGTTTCTAGAAACCCATGTCGAATTAGAAATATTACGGGTTGATTTGTTGGATCTCTCTGTTAACGCAAGGTTCATCAAAAAACTGGAAGAATGAAGTGGAGGCTGACACAATGTGACAAGCACACCATTGTTGCCTACAATAAGTAGGACTTAGCACATTTCCAGTTTAAATCTCCTAGAATATACTTAGTACATTGACTGCCACAGCAAATATGCCAGATTTTAATCTCGCCGCATTCCGCAGCTGGATATTTGATCCATCATCACGTTTGGATGTGGCTATATTCATATCTATTATTTTTCATGCAGTTGTGCTATTCGGTGTTACCTTCAAACTTCCAACTCCAAAGATTGAAAATGCGATTACACCACTAGAAGTAGTACTAGTAAATAGTAAATCCATATCAAAACCATACAAAGCAGATACGCTGGCACAAGCTAATTTGGACGGTGGTGGCAATACCGACGACAACCGTCGCGCCAAGACACCTTTTCCACTATCTCCTAAGCACAAGCAATCAATTGATGTAACCAAAGCCAAACAAAAAACGAAGCAACTTGAGCAGGAAGCAAAAAAGCTAATGACCGCTGTCAATAGTAAGCAAAGTATTCATCAATCCAACTCTCGTTTGGAGAAGTCAGAACAAGCAAAGAAAATCCCGGATGCCTTCGACTTGATTCAGCGCAGCCGTGAAATCATTCGCTTAGAGGCGCAGATTGCCAAAGATTATGAGGCTTATCAGAAGCGTCCAAAACGAAAGTTCATCGGCGCTCGTACGAAAGAATACCGTTTTGCACGCTATGTCGAAGACTGGCGTGTTAAGGTGGAACGTATTGGGAACCTAAATTATCCTGAAGCTGCCAAACGAGATAGGCTTTATGGACATTTACAACTCACCGTTGGCATTATGGCAGACGGTAATCTGGAATCGATTGAAATAAATCGCTCGTCAGGAAAGAAAATTCTGGATGAAGCAGCTATAAATATCGTTAAACTTGCTGGGCAAAATGGATTTGCTCCTTTCCCTCCTGATATTAGTCGAGACACCGACATCTTACACATTACACGCACCTGGGTGTTTACCCGCTCGGATGAGCTGATGAGCAAATAATTAAAGTAAGTTAGCGCCTTTAATTAATACTGCCATATTTAACTCTAATTATTTCACATATGACTGATACTTACGCCGTCATTGGTAACCCTATCACCCACAGCAAATCGCCGCTTATCCATGCCGAGTTCTCAAAACAGACTGGGCAGGACATATGTTATAAAACCATACTTGCCCCACTGAATGGTTTCGTAACAGCAACAGAAGTTTTTCGGCAAAATGGCGGAAAGGGTATGAACGTAACTGTCCCATTCAAGGTTGAAGCTTACAAAATTTCAAACCAGCTAACTGAACAAGCAATTGCTGCACAAGCAGTTAATACACTAGTGTTTGATAACGACAAAATATACGGTGACAACACTGATGGAACTGGACTAATACGCGATATTGTAGACAATCTAGGCTTCGCTATTACGGCCAAGCGGGTGCTGCTATGTGGTGCAGGTGGTGCAGCTCGCGGCATAATGCTGCCATTGCTGAAACAAGAACCACGCATGCTAGTAATCTCAAATCGTACCGTACAAAAAGCACATAGATTACGGCAACAATTCTCTTCGTATAAAAATATTGTATCTAGTAATTATGCAGAGATTTCTGGGAAGGAATTTGACCTTATAATCAACGCCACCTCCGCTAGCCTTATCGGTAAAGCGCTATCATTGCCGCTGGGCATATTCTCCACTGAATCGCTTGCATACGACATAATGTACGGCAATAGGAATACTCCCTTTTTGCAATTTGCTCGACAAGAAGGCGCAACACATCTGTCTGATGGCATCGGTATGCTGGTGGAGCAGGCCGCAGAATCGTTCTTCATATGGCGTGGGGTGAGGCCTAAAACCAAGCCATTGATTGAGATGCTAAGTCAAAAAATTAAACATTTAGAATAATATGAGAAATAAGTGATAAAACCTCGCAGGTATTGGCCCTGGAGAATTCTCCTCTTTCTATTCTGTCTAGTTTTTTTCTATCAAATATGGATACTCTGCCATGTTGTTTATTGGAATTTCTACAATCCGTCTACCAGCGCTTTCATGCAGCACCGGCTATATATATTACAAAAGAAGAATCCTAATGCTGAAATAAAGTTACACAATAAGTGGGTATCTTACGAACTCATTTCTCCTAATCTAAAACGCGCCGTTATAGCTTCTGAGGATGCCAAATTTCTGGAACATAAAGGTTTTGATTTTAAGGCAATACAGAAAGCCTATAAGAAGAACCTAGAAATGGGTAAATTTATTGCAGGTGGCTCCACTATCAGCCAACAACTTGCAAAGAACCTATTTCTCTCAAATAAAAAAACACCTTGGCGTAAGATGGAAGAAGCTATCATTACTTTGATGCTAGAAAATGTAATGACCAAACGTCGGATTCTGGAAATTTATTTAAATGTGATTGAATGGGGCAACGACGTGTTCGGTGCTGAAGCTGCCGCCCAATATTATTACAATGTGTCCACCTCATCGATTTCTGCAAAGCAATCTGCTCGCCTTGCTGCTATGATTCCTAACCCGAGATTCTATGACCGAAATCGCAATACCCCGTGGCTGCTGAAAAAATCAGATATCATTCTCAGCAGAATGGCCTCTTCAAGAATTCCTTGAATATTTTTTCTGGTTTTCTTGTTGGTATGGCGCATACTCTCTGCTAACCTTTTTTCTCATAATAAATATTCGACGTATCTCTTGAATTTCCTTACAATTTCACAATTTTGTGTCGTCACTGTAACAACTTACCATGACTGGAACAAACAATCACAACGACCTCGAAACTAAAAATCTGCAACAAAACTTGCAGCGAGTGATATATCTACTGAGCAAGTACAAACTCGTAGAAGGTTTCGTACAAATGCAGGAGTTTCCGCACCAGGAATTAGACAAATCTCTGGCGCATAAACAAGACCTGTTAGAACTACAAGGCCTGCTCGACAAGCTCCATCCCGCTGACATTGCCTATATTTTGGAAGCCCTTCCCCTTGAAGACCGCCTCATGATCTGGGATTTGGTCAAGGCAGAGCGAGACGGTGAGATTCTGTTAGAAACCTCAGATGCAGTACGCGAAACACTTATTGCCACTATGGATAGCGGGGAACTAGTAGCTGCGACAGAGCTACTAGATGCCGACGAAATAGCTGATCTAGCCCCCGATCTGCCGCGCAATGTTCTTGATGATCTGTTTCAGACGCTGCCGACGGAGGAACGAGAGCAGTTACGCTCGGCTATTTCCTATCCAGAAGATGCAGTGGGAGCACTGATGGATTTTGATATGGTAACTATCCGCGAAGATGTAACACTAGAAGTTGTTTTACGCTACCTGCGCCGCTTAGAAGGACTGCCCGACCATACTGATCAACTTTACGTAGTAGATCGAGATGAAAAACTCAAGGGTGTGCTCCCAGTAAATCGTTTACTGGTGAGTGATACTGATGCTGAAGTTTCAGCGGTGATGTTAACAAAAATGATGAAGCTTCACCCAGATGAAAAAGCACAGCAAGCAACGCATGCATTCGAACGTTATAATCTTGTTTCTGCCCCAGTGGTAGATATGAATGGTAAATTGTTGGGGCGCGTTACCGTAAACGCAGTTATGGACTTCATCCGTGAGGAATCAGAAAATGAAGCGTTGCATCTAGCAGGCTTACGCGAAGAAGAAGACTTATTTGCACCAGTATGGAAGAGTGTAAAGAACCGTTGGATTTGGCTAGCTTTAAATCTAGTGACAGCATTTATTGCCTCCCGTGTAATTGGCGTATTTGAGGGCTCCATCGAAAAATTGGTAGCGTTAGCGGCACTAATGCCAATTATTGCTAGTATCGGCGGAAACTCTGGTAACCAAACCATTACCATGATCGTACGTGCCCTTGCTTTAGGACAACTTAATGTCAGCAATGCACGCAAATTATTTACTAAGGAAATAGGCGTAAGTGCTGTTAATGGTCTAGTTTGTGGCAGTGTAGTTGGATTGTTTGCCTTCTTAATTTATCACAGCATCTCCCTTAGTTTAGTAATGACTATGGCGATGGCATTAAATTTTCTTCTAGCGGCATTATTGGGAGTGCTGATTCCGCTAACACTTCATAAACTCGGGCGTGATCCAGCCAAAGGTTCCAGCGTAATGATTACTGCCGTAACCGACAGCGGTGGATTTTTTATTTTCCTAGGACTTGCTACGATTCTTTTGCTGTAACGGGTTGTTTTGATACGGTATCAGAATTTAAAAAGATAATAGGCCTTACAAAAGAACCATCGTTATCCTGTCACTTACTGAGCAATATTTCAGTCTTCTCTCACGTACCAACTATGGCAAAATTCTTTCGTTAGTAATTAATTCCTCCACAGACTCGCGCTCCCTGATAAGATGAATGTGGTCACCATCTACCATAACCTCGGCAGCACGGGGACGACTGTTGTAATTGGAACTCATACTCATACCGTAAGCACCAACAGACATTACAGCAAGTAGATCCCCTTGAGCCAGTGCAAGCTTACGGTCATGCCCAAGGAAATCTCCAGTTTCACAAACAGGGCCTACTATTTGGTAATTTTTAGTCTTATTGTCGTTTCTAATAACTGGCAAAATTTCATGGTAAGCATCGTACAAAGCCGGACGTATAAGGTCATTCATGGCCGCATCCACAATGGCGAAATTTCTATGAGATGTATGCTTGATATATTCGACACGGGTTAGCAATAAACCAGCATTCCCCACCAAGGAACGTCCAGGCTCAATCAAGATACGCTGGGTACGATGACCAATGTCGGCACATAATTCCGTAACGTAATTCTGAGCTGATGGTGGATTTTCTTCAAAATAACGAATTCCAAGTCCGCCACCTAAATCCAAGTGCTCAATGTGGAGTTTTTTCGCTTCCAAGCAATCCAACAAACTAAGCATCTTCCTACAGGCTTCAGAAAACGGAGCAATTTCAGTTAACTGTGAGCCTATGTGGAAATCCAATCCGATAATACGAACATTGGTAAGTTTTTCACCAGAGGCATAGAGTTTTTCTGCTTCGTTAAAAGGAATGCCAAATTTATTCTCTTTGAGACCAGTAGAAATATAAGGATGAGTCCTTGCATCTACATCAGGATTAACTCTCAGGCTCACCGGGGCAATCTTATCCATTTCACACGCTACTTGGTTTAAAACCCCTAGCTCCGCTTCTGATTCTACGTTAAAGCAGAGTATACTAGCAGCAAGCGCAGCTCGAATTTCATCAGAGCGTTTTCCTACTCCAGAAAACACTATTTTTTGTGGATCGCCACCTGCTTTGAGAACTCTCTGTAGCTCGCCACCAGAAACTATATCAAAGCCACTACCTAGTTTGGCAAATAAGTTGAGAATAGCAAGACTGGGATTAGCCTTTACTGCATAGCACACCAAGTGATCACGTTCAGCAAAGGCAGTATCGAATTCATGAAAAGTAGTAGTCAGCGCAGAACGTGAATAAACGTAACAAGGTGTACCATAATCTCTGAAAATACGATCTAGAGGAACTGATTCGACACAAAGCTTAGCATCGTGATACTCAAAAAAAGGAAACCCGCTCAATTCTTTTGTCCTTCCACCTGAGATTCCTGTATCTCTGATTTTTGTCCTTCCACCTGAGATTCCTGTATCTCTGATGGCGAATCTTGTGGCAGATAAAGAGGCCCTTTCAACCCACAGGCTTGTAGCATCAAGACCAACAAAATAGCAATATATTGTGTACGCATGAAACAATTACCAAAATAATTGATGCAAAATACTAACATAGATACAAATCAATAAATGAGCCTATGTAAACTTAGTAATTATGTATCAAAAATGCTGCCCTTACCTAAGCCTTCTCAATTCTTCCCGAACCACCAAATAGTTTGGGTATATACTTTCCACCGTTTTCCAAAATGCTGAAGAATGATTCATCTCAATGAGATGTGACAATTCGTGAGCAACAACGTAGTCCACCAGACTAAGCGGCAGTTGAATCAGTCGCCAATTTAGATAAACAATGCCACGCATGTCACAGCTACCCCATTGGGTTTTGGCACGCGACAACCGCAATTGAGGGCGTGGTACACCTAGCTTGTTCGCGAAACATGCCATGCGCTTGCTGAAACAGACTAGCGCCTGTTTGTGATACCACTCCATTACGAATTTCTCAACTTCTTGAGTAGTTAGCGTAGATGGTAATGGCAATGCTAATTGTCTCCTTTCCACATTTGTTTTCACTTTCACTTTAGCCATTTGCATCACTCTAGATGCAGTTGTTGCTAACTGCCATGGTTCTCCAAGTAACGGAAAAATTTCCGATTCCTCCCACACCAGCCTGACCGATTCTTTGTTTTCCCATTCGTCTAGTTTTTTTAGGACCCACTTGGCTCTGTCTTGTAATACAGATTCGACCCAACTTAATGACTCTCTCAGAGGAGCGCTAACTGTCAAGCCATCACAATCTATTTTCATACCTATTGCCCTGCATCTACGACGCTTTAGAGTGTATGGCACTTCTTTGCCATTCAAAGTAACACGGCGCATTTCTCTCTTACGTGTTTTTCTGTCTACACATGAAGACTGAGATGAATCCCTTGTCATTTGGCCTCTATATAGTGTTCTTCTCACCAATACGCGCGACTTCTAACTCAATCCAAGATTCTACCCTAGCGTTCAGCTCACTCGCCTTCATTCCTGCAGGATCTATCGACGTACCTATACTAACTGTAATGGTACCAGGCCGCTTAATGAAAGAATTTTTGCCCCAAAACTCTCCTGCATTGTGTGCAACTGGAACTACCGGTACACCAGTATGTGTAGCGAGCCATGCACCACCAATTGCATATTTACCTTTTTTCCCAGGCACGATACGCGTACCTTCCGGAAAAATTACTATCCAAAACCCTTGATTTAGTCTGTCTTTCCCTTGCTGGACGATTTGTTTCAGCGCTGCCCTCGCTGAACTGCGATTAATTGCGATGGGACTGGTCATCGCCAATCCCCAGCCAAAAAATGGTATATAAAGTAGCCCTTTTTTAAGTACCCATACTTGTGGTGGAAAGATCTGCTGAAATGCGAGTGTCTCCCATGCTGATTGGTGTTTAGACAACACAATACTTGGTATTTTAGGAATATTTTCTATACCCAATACACGATAACGTACACCACAGATGACGCGAATCAAATACAACATTATATGCGCCCATCCTGAAGTTATACGAGAACGATTAAGTGGGGTCAGCGGGAACGAGGCAAGAATAATTAACGTATAAAACGGGGTAATGATGATCTGTAATAAAGTATATAATGTCGAGCGTAGTGCCGCGATAGCCGAATTCATTTTGTCAAAGCATCAACTACAGCTGCCAGATCGGCAAAGACTCTCGTACTTTTGGGTAGGTCTCTCGCTGCTCTTATTTTTTTACCTTTTCCAGTAAGAACCATGGTTGGGACCGCACCTACCGATGCTGCAGCCTTCAAATAGCGCAACACATCACCGACCACTGGTACATCCTTTAAATTAGTACTAAAACGTTGTGCAATTTCTTCAAACATCATAATCAAAGAATTGTGGTAATCATGCTTTTCAACGCTGGTATATGGACTGAAAAATACCGCATCAATGCACCCACCAGCCCGACTCACTGCTTTGTGCATCTTATCATTAATAGCATTAAATACTAGCATATCCAATGCCTTACGATCACAGGACTGGTTGCTGGCAACCACCACCCGATATCCCATTTGGTGAAGATGAGCAATGGCCTCTAGACTTCCAGGAATAGGCCTCCATTCGCTAGGGGTCTTTGTAATGATGTTGCTATCATAATTAATAACACCATCATGATCGAGAATAATCAGCTTCATAAGATTCAGGAAACCATTAAGCTTAAATCGGCTACTTGATTCATATAAACACGTCCACATTTTAATAGCAGAAATCTATTGTTCCGAACTCTTAGA